>JAESFG010000176.1_pt1 | contig 189350 bp, 180 predicted proteins | sample 9269371 | NCBI WGS metagenome assembly JAESFG01 (sample SAMN14506227, study PRJNA617093) | algae metagenome | isolation source: Aetokthonos hydrillicola CCALA 1050 (B3-Florida) and co-occurring... | place: USA: South Carolina | collected 2013-01-01 | reverse complement strand
TGACCGCTTCCGATTTCGACTATGCCGAGATGACCACCCGCAACCGCGGCTTCGTGAGCGAGGCCGAACAGGCGCGGCTGCAGGCGTCCTGCGCCTTCATTCCCGGCGTGGGCGGCATGGGCGGGGCAGCCTTCATGGCGCTGCTGCGCGCGGGCGTCGGCCGCTTCGTGATCGCCGATATCGACGTGTTCGAGGTCTCGAACCTCAACCGCCAACTGTTCGCGCGCGCCGACACGATCGGGCAGAGCAAGGCGGAATCGGCGCGGCGGCTGGCGCTCGAAATCAACCCGGAGCTCGATATCACCGTGCTCGGGCGCGAATGGACCGAGCGCCTGCCCGAGATCCTGCCGCGCGCCGATGTGGTGATCAACGGCACCGACGATGCCGCCGCGGGGGCCGAGCTCTACCGTCAGGCCCGCGCGCATGGGCGCACGCTGATCGACGCCTATGCCTCGCCGCTCCCTTCGGTGACGGTGGTGAAACCCCACGACCCGCGGCTCGAGGAGCGGCTCGCCTATCCGACCGTGGGCGTGCCGTGGCAGAACATCACCCGCGAGATGGGGGTGGAATGCCTGATGAAGGAGATCGAATACGTCCTCGTCCATTCCACGAGCCACAAATATGTCGATCTCGACGTCGCGGGCGAGGTCGCCTCGGGCAAGCGTTCGCGCTTCAGCTTTGCGACGATGGTGACGATGGCAGGCACGCTGATGGCGGAGGAGGCGATCCGGGTGATCCTCGGGCGGCCGGGCGGCACCGACTATCGCGGCTATTTCTTCAACCCCCACGCCGCGCGGGTCGAGCGCCCGTTGGCGCCGCCGCTGGCGCTTGCCAAGCGCGCGCTGGTGCGGCGCTTCATGGCAAAGCTCCTGGCATGACCGCGATCGGCGCGCTCCTCACCGCGATCGGCCTGCTCGCCGCGATCGTCGCGCGCGCCGGGGTGGCGCGGGCGGCGCGGGCGGGCGGGGTCGCCGGGCACCTGACGCTGCTGCTGACGCTGATCGCGCTGCTGCTGCTGCTGCGGCTTTGCGCCTTTGCCGCAACCTCGCCGGTGCTGGCGGCCGCCACCATGGTGGTCGCCGCCTGGCTGCCGCTCGCCACGCTGCGCCTCGCCGAAGAGCTGGTGCGCCGCCACGCGCCGCGCTGGCTCAAGCTGCTGGCGCTCGCGGGGGCGGGGGCCTTCAGCGTTCTGGCGGTGACCTTCGGGCTTGTCTGGACCGGGCCTGCGGTGATCGCGCTGGCAATCTTCCAGGCGGTGGTGGTGGCGGGGATCCTCGGCCATCTGATTGCCCAGCGTGCCGCCGTCTCGCTCGCCGAGCGCCGCGCGGCCGACATGCTGGCGCTCGCCTTCGCGCTCGCCGTGCCGCTGCTCGCGACCGATTTCGAGCGGATTTTCGGCGGCCTCCCGTTCCGCGGCGGGCCGTTCGCAGCGCTGATCTTCGTGCTCGCCTGCTCGCGCCTCGCGGGCGATGCGAGCCGGCCCTTGCGGCTGCTGGGAGACGCCGCCATCGCGCTGGGTGCGGGCGGGCTGGTGGCGGCCGCAAGCAGCCTGCTCGCCGCGCCGCCCGCGCTCGCGATCGGGCTGGCCGCGACCGCCACCGCCGCCGCCGCGCTGGCGATGCTGGTCGAGCGCTTCGCCGACCCCGCCGCGCGGGGGCAAGGCTTGCTGCTCGCGGTCGCGCGCGCCGGGCCGGAGCCTTCCGCGATCCTCGCCGCCCATCCCCTGCTGGCGAGCGCGGTGCCGGTCACACCGGACGACCTTGCCGACCTGCCCGAAGACCTCGTTGCCGCGCTCGCGTGCCGGCCGGTCATCGCGCGCCTCGAGGACGGGGCCGATGGCAGCGCCGACGCCACTCTCGCCGGGGCCGCACGCGAATTGCTCGGCCGCTTCGGCGCGAGCCACCTGCTGCGCCTGTCGCAGAGCCCGCCGCGCTTCGTGGCGGTCTCGGGCGAGGCGCTGGGGGAGGCCCGGCTGACGGACGAACTGGCGCTGGTTGCGCGCTTGCTGGAGGTGAAGCCATGAGCCTGACACTGCGCGAGGGCGATCCGCGCGCCTTCTTCGATGCGCCTTTCCACGCCTATCCGGAACGCGTTGGCTATGTCTCGCCGCTGAAGCGCGACATCGAACGGATGCTCGATCCGGCGCAGAACCCGCTCTGGATTGCCGGCAATCCGTTCCGCTTCTGGACGGTGCACCGCGCGGACGGCGCCCCGATCGGCCGTATCGTCGCCCACCTTCACCGGCAGTCCAACGCGCGCTGGGGCTGGGACCGCGCGCAGTTCGGCTTCTTCGACTGCGCCGACGATCCGGCGGCGGCACGCATGCTGCTGGATGCCGCCGAAGGCTTTGCGCGCGAGCAGGGCATGGCCGAGCTGGTCGGCAACTTCAATCTCACCGCGATGCAGCAATGCGGGGTGATGACGGGTGGCTTCGGCGAGACCGCCTATACCGACATGATCGTCGGCCCGCCGTGGCTCCCCGGCATGCTCGAGGCCCATGGCTTCGAGCGGTTCTTCCCGATGACCACCTTCGAGGTCGATCTGCGCGGCGCGGGCAATCCCGAGGTGCGGCTCGACCCCGCGCGCTACGCGTTCGCCCCGATCCGCAAGGATACCTTCCCCGAACGGATGGAGGAGGCGCGCCTGCTGCTCAACGACGGGTTTGCCGACAACCCGATGTTCGTGCCGCTCACGCCCGAGGAGTTCCAGTTCCAGGCGGGCGAACTCAGCACCATCCTCGACCCGCGCCTGTCCTCGGTGCTCAAGCGCGATGGCGCGCCGGTGGGCGTGATCATCGCGATCCCCGACCTCAACGGCTTTCTCAAGGCGACCCGCTCGCGCATCGGGCTGACCACGCCGTGGCATTTCCTGCGCTACCGGATGAACCGCAAGCGCGCGGTGCTGATTTTCTATTCGGTGACCCGCGCGGCGCATGGCGAGGGGATCATGGGCGCGATGCTCGCCCATACCCTCGGCCGGGTGCGCGCGGCGGGATACGAAAGCGTCGGCGGCACCTGGATCGCCGACGAGAACCCGGCGAGCCTCCGGCAGGTCGAGAAGATGCACGGCCGCGTGCTCCACAAGCTGCACCTGTTCCGCAAGGTGCTTGCATGACCCGCGACCGGCTCACCCGACTGGTCGCGGCGGCGATCGCGTCACCGAGCGTCCACAATGTCCAGCCCGCGCGCTGGCGGATTGCAGGCGAAGCGCTGGTCCTGCTCGAGGATACCGCCCGGCGGCTGCCCGCGGGCGATCCGCGCGGACACGATGCGGCCGTCAGCCTCGGCGCGGCGGCCGAGGGCGTGGCGATCGCCGCCTCGGGCGAGGGGCTGGCAACGCAGGTCGAGCGGATCGCAACGGGCGAGGGGGGCTTGCGCGCGGTCGCGCGGCTGACCTTCGCGCCCGGCGCCGCGCCCGATCCGCTGCTCGGCGTGCTGGCGACCCGGGCCTCGTGGCGCGGCAGCTTTGCGCCGTCGACCCCGCAGGATCGCGCCGCAGCGCAAGGTCTCGCGGGGGAGGACCGGGTGGTCGTCACCGACCCCGCCGCCGTCGCCGCCATCGCCGCGCGCTACGACCAAGTGAGCTTCGCGATCATGCGCGGCCGGAGTTTTCGCGCCGAGCTCAGAAGCTGGATGCGCCTTTCGCCGCGCCACCCCGATTGGGCGCGCGACGGGCTCAATGCTGCAGCGATGCAGCTTTCGGGCGCAGAGGCGGCGGCGGCAGGTGCGGTGCTCGGGCCGCTGTTCGGCCCGCTTGCCGCGCTCGGCCTGGCGCCCGGGCTGCTCGCCGAGGCCAAGGGCTTCGCCAACGCCGCCGGAGTGGTGCTGTTCCACCGCGCGGCCGGGGAAGATCCCTTCGACAGCGGGCGCGCGTTCCACCGGCTGTGGCTCGCAATCGACGCCGCCGGCTTCGGCGGCAACGTCCTCGCCGCGCTCGCCGACGATCCCGCCGCCGCGGCGGAGGTCGGCCGCGATCACGCCATCGGCGCGGGGCGGCGGCTGGTCAGCGCCTTCCGCATCGGCCGCCGCGCGGGCGGAGCCTTTCCGCGCGCGCGCCTGCCGCTGTCCGAGGTGCTGCTCGACTGAGGCTGCCGGTCAGGGCGCGGGGCTCGCGGCGGACCTCGCCGCCGGCGCCCACCATGACAGCGTCTGATTGTCGTGCGCCGAGGTCCACACGCCATCGGGCGTCCAGCGCAGCGCACCGCTGCCGACCGCGGCGCCCATCCGCGCGCGGATCGCGAGGGTGGCGGGGTCGATCACGACGAGCGTTTGATCGTCGGTGGTGCGCAGCCACACCGCGCCCCCGCCGGTGTCGATGTCGCCCCACTTGAGGTTCGCGCCGACCCTGGTGCGGCCCGCGACGCTGAGCGTTGCCGGATCGACCTTGGCGACGGTGCCGTCACCTTGTTCCTGCACCCATACCGCCCCTTCGCCCGCGGCGAGAAACCCCGGCGTGTCGCCGAGCGCGGCGGTGCTGGTGACGGCATTGCTCGCGGGGTCGATGCGCTGGAGCAGCTTGCCCTCGCTCGACACCGCCCAGAGCGCATCGAAACCCCAGGCGAGATACCACGTCTCGGGCGCGACGCTGACGGTGGCGGCGATGGTGTTGCTCGCCGGATCGATCCGCGCGATCTTGCCCGCCGCATCGCTCGGCACCCACACCGCGCCCGCGCCCGCGACCACGTTGGTCTCGCCCTTGGGATTGGCGAGCCCGGTCGCGATCCTGGCTTCGACCGCCGCGGTTGCAAGGTTGATGCGCCACACCTCGCCGCCCTTGCAATTGGCGACCCATAGCGATCCGGCGGCGATGGCCATCGTCCCGCAGGGGCGCGGCACGGGGGTGCTGGCGCGCAGGCCCTGCGGCGACCACTGCTCGACCCGCCCGTCATTGGTCACCCACGCCGTATCGCCGTCGATCGCGATGAAATCGGCAAAGCCGGGCACCTTCATCGCGGTCTCGACGAGATCGGGTGCTGGGCCGACCGCGTCGGCGGGCGGCGGCCCATCCGCAGCGTTGCAACCCGTGGCGAGCGCAGCGCCCAGCAGCATGGTGAGCGGACGGGACAGGGTTCTGCGGAACATGGGCGTGGCCTCCCTCGGGCAGGGGAGCGGTCTGCCGGTCCCCGCCAACGGGGGGCGCAGTCCCTGCCATGACGGAACCAGAATAGGCATATTACGTTTGTAATCAATCGTAATAAATCGCGGTGGACAAAGGGCGCATTTGCGCGGATGTTCGCAGGTGCGAAAGGGGAAGAATCACATGCTCGCACCGCTCGCCCGCCTTTGGCGCATCGCCCTCCTGGCGCTCACCGCACTGCTGGTCACGGCCTGTTCGGGCGGCGCGGACGCCCCGGCCGAACCGCGCAAGGATTTCTCGATCGGCTGGTCGATCTATGCCGGGTGGATGCCCTGGCCCTATGCCGAGCAGGCCGGGATCGTGAAGAAGTGGGGCGACAAGTATGGGATCACGATCCGCTTCGTGCAGGTCAACGACTACATCGAGAGCGTGAACCAGTACACCGCGGGCAAGCTCGACGGGGTAACGGTCGCCAACATGGACGCGCTGACGATCCCCGCGGCCGGCGGCAAGGACACCAGCGCCATCATCCTCGGCGACTATTCCAACGGCAATGACGCGGTGTTGCTGAAGGGCGCGGATGGGGTTGCGGGGATCAAGGGCCGGCAGGTCTACCTCGCCGAGCTTTCGGTGTCGCACTATCTGCTCGCCCGCGCGCTCGAGACCAACGGGCTCAAGCTCACCGACGTCAAGACCGTCAACACCTCCGATGCCGACATCGCCGCCGCCTTTGCTTCGCCGCAGGTCAATGCCGCGGTCGCTTGGAACCCGCAGGTCACCACCATGAAGGGGGTCGCAGGCACCAAGGCAGTGTTCACCTCGGCCGATATCCCGGGCGAGATCCTCGACCTGATGGTGGTCGACACCGCGACGCTCAAGGCCAACCCCAACCTCGGCAAGGCGCTGGCGGGGATCTGGTTCGAGACGCTGGCGCTGATGGCGAAGCAGGACGCCGAAGGGCAGGCGGCGCGCGCGGCGATGGCCAAGCTGGCGGGCACCGACGCGGCCGCCTTCGAAGGGCAGCTTGCAACCACCTACCTCTACACCGATCCCAAGGCGGCGGTGGCGGCGATGGCCTCGCCCGATCTGGTCACTACCATGACCCGGGTGCGCGATTTCAGCTTTGCGCAGGGCCTGTTCGGACAAGGCGCGGCATCGGCGGATGCGGTGGGAATGAGCTTCCCCGGCGGCAAGACGCTGGGCGATGCCAATGCGATCACGCTGCGCTTCGATCCGACCTTCATGCAGCTCGCCGCGGACGGGAAGCTGTGACGCGCGCCTGCGCGGGGGGAGGTGGATCGCGATGCGCTGGGTGACCCGCACGCCGGGGCGCGGGTCGGCGTTCCTGCTCGGCGCTGCCCCTTTGGTGGTGCTGGCGATCGGCTACATCGTCGCGGCCGCCGCGCGCCATGCCGACAACCCGGCCGACAAGATCTTGCCGCTGCCCGCCGCGATGGCGAGCGCCATGGCCGGGCTGCTGTTCGCGCCCGATCCGCTGTCGGGCCAGTACCTGTTCTGGGCGGATACCCTCGCGAGCCTCGCGCGGCTGGGCCTTGGTCTGGGCATCGCCACCGCATCGACGCTGCTTGTCGGCCTCGTCATCGGGTCATTGCCGCCAGTGCGCGCAACTTTCGGCCCGCTGGTGACCGCGATTGCGGTGATCCCGCCGATCGCGCTGCTGCCGATCCTGTTCATCGTGTTCGGGCTCGGCGAGACCGCCAAGGTCGCGCTGATCGTGGTCGGCGCCGCGCCCTTCATGATCCGCGATGTCGCCGGGCATATCGCCGCACTGCCGCGCGAGCAGGTGATCAAGGCGCTGACCCTGGGGGCGAATTCGTGGGGCGTGATGCTGCGCGTGGCGCTCCCGCAGGCGCTGCCACGGCTGATTGCGGGCCTGCGTCTGTCGCTCGGTCCGGCTTGGGTGTTCCTGATCTCGGCCGAGGCGATCGCGGCGGATGTCGGCCTCGGCTACCGCATCTTCCTCGTGCGGCGCTACCTCGCGATGGACGTGATCCTGCCCTATGTCGCGTGGATCGCGTTGCTCGCGGTGGTGATCGACATCGCGCTCGCCTTCGCCAGCCGGCGCCTGTTCGGCTGGGCGCATCAGGGGGCGCATTGAGCGATGCTGAGCCTGAAGAACCTTTGGGTCGAATATGGCGAGAAGTTGGTGCTCGAACGCATCTCGCTCGAGATCGCGGAAGGCTCCTTCGTCTCGATCATCGGGCCTTCGGGGGCCGGCAAGAGCAGCCTCTTGCGCGTCATCCTCGGGCAGGAGCGCGCGACGCGCGGCAGCATCACCCTCGACGGCGCCCCACTGCCGCCGGGCTGTGGCCCGGACCGGGGCGTGGTGTTCCAGCGCTACTCGGTGTTCCCGCATCTGACCGCGCTCGGCAACACGCTGCTGGGGCTTGAATTCGCCGCCGCGCCATTCACCGCGCGGCTGTTCGGCGGCAGGCGCCGCACGGGACTGGCAGAGGCCGAGGCGATGCTGGACTCGGTCGGCCTCGGCGATGCCCTCCACCTCTACCCCGCGCAGATGTCGGGCGGGATGCAGCAGCGCCTCGCCATCGCGCAGGCGCTGATCATGCGCCCGCGCATCCTGCTGCTCGACGAGCCTTTCGGGGCGCTCGATCCCGGCATCCGCGCCGACATGCACCAGCTCATCACCCGGCTGTGGCGCGAGCATGGCCTCACCATCATCATGGTGACCCACGACATCAAGGAGGCCTTCGGGCTCGGCACGCGGGTGCTGACGCTCGACAAGCGGCGCCACGATCCGCATGCCCCGCAGCGCTATGGCGCAGGCGTGGTCTACGACCTCGCGCTGACCCGCAAGGTTGATCAAACGCCGGCGGATGCCCCTCTGGCGGAAGCAGGCGACAGCAGGCCAGGTATTACAATTGACTCGATTGGTAATAATTGAGATGCAGCCCGCATGACCTCCCCCGCGCCCGAACCCTCCCGCCTTGCGCGTCTCTCGATGAGCCTTCCGGCCGAGCTGTTCCGCCAGCTCGACGTGATGGTCGAGGAGCGTGGGCTGCCCTCGCGATCGCAGCTGATTGCCGAACTGATCCGCCACGCGCTCGCCGAGCACGAGGCGCTGACCCGGCCCGAGGACATGCTCGCGGGCACCATCACCATCGTTTACGCCGGCGGGGGCGGGCGGGTGCGTCAGCAGCTCGCCGAGACGCAGAGCGATTACCTCAAGGAAGTGATTTCCTCACAGCACGTCTTTCTCGAGCAGGACCAGTCCCTGGAGGTGCTGCTGGTGCAGGGCCCGGCGGTGCGGCTGAAGCAACTGTGCGATGCCTTGCGCAAGGTTCGGGGCGTGCAGCAATTGCAGCTCGTCACCACCACCGCGCTGCTCCCGCCGCTGCACGAGCAGGACGCGCCGCAGGATGGCCGCGAGGCGGCCGAATGAGCGGCACAGCTGACCCGAAGGCCGCGCGCGAGCACGCCCGCGCACAGGGCGGCACGCGGGTCGAAGCGATGCCGATCCTTCCACCGCGCGCCGACGACCTGCCCGCAGGCGTCGCGGCCGCCGATCTCGTGTGGGAAGAGACGCTCGCACCCGGCGGTTATGCCAGTCGGCGGCTCGCTCGGGGCACGCGGCTGCGGCTGATCGACACCGCCGGCGATGCCTGCGCCAGCCTCAACATCTTCAACGCCGAGATGCCGACCGAGCGGCTCAATGTCGCCGATACGGTCAAGGTGCAGTGGAACGCCTATCTGGGCGCGGGCAAGCTGCTGCTCTCTGACATGGGCCGGGTGCTGATGAGCATCCTCGAAGATGGCGCGGGGACGCATGACACGTTCTGCGGCACCTCCAATGCCGCCGGCAACGCGCGCAAATATGGCGAGGGGCGCAATTCGGGCGCTTTCCCCAATGGCCGCGACCGATTGATCCTCGGCGCGGCCAAGCACGGGTTGACCCGCCGCGATGTCCACCCCTGCGTCACCCTGTTCAAGGGCACCCGGATCGAGGCGGGCGGGGGAATTACGCCAATCATCGGCCCCTTCGCGCCCGGCCGCGCGGTCACGCTGCGCGCGGAAATGGAGCTGATCGTGGTGATCGCCAACTGCCCCCACGTGCTCGACCCGCGCCCCCAATGGCATTCCACCCCGCTGCGCGCGACCGCGTGGCGTGGGCCCGTCACCTCCGAAGCTGACCCGGTGCGCAACGCGACGCCCGAGGGGCTGCGGGCCTTCCTCAATGTCGAGGACCACTACCGCCGCTGAACCCTCCCACGAACAAAGGCTCCCATGACCGCAGACCCGGCCCTCTCCGGCCTTTCCGGCACCATCCGCCACGACGAGACCGTCCCCGCTCGCGCACCGTGGCTGCACCATGTCGCGGCGGGCGAGGTGCTGCGGATCGTCGATGTCGAAGGCAACCAGGCGGTCGATTTCCTGATCTATGCGGCCGCCGACGATGCCGAGCGTTACTCCGCGCAGGATACCGTCGCGGCGCAGGGCAACCTGTTCCTGCGCACCGGCACCGTGCTGCTTTCCAACGAGGGGCGGCCGATGATGACCATCATCGCCAGTGCGGTCGACTATCACGACACCATCGGCGGGGCGTGCTCGTGCGAGAGCAACACGCTGCGCTACGGCCATCACACCAAGGCGCAGCACGCCTGTGTCGACAACTTCCTCGAGGCCAATCTCGGCGAGGGGCGCGGCAAGCGCGACATGGTGTCGAACATCAACTTCTTCATGAACGTGCCGGTCGAGGATGACGGGACGCTCGGCATCGTCGACGGCATTTCCGCCCCCGGCCTCACGGTCGACCTGCGCGCCGAGATGGACGTGATCGTGGTGGTCTCCAACTGTCCCCAGATCAACAACCCCTGCAACGGCTTCAATCCGACGCCGGTGCGGATGATCGTCGCCGCATGAGCTTCACCACCGTCCTGGTCGCCAACCGGGGCGCGATCGCGACGCGGATCATCCGCACGCTGCGCCGGATGGGCCTGCGCTCGGTCGCGGTCTATTCCGAGGCCGACGCCGGCTCGCTCCATGTCAGCGCGGCGGACGAGGCGCTGTGCATCGGGCCGGGCCCGGCGGCGCAATCCTACCTCGATACGGGTGCCATCCTCGCCGCGGCCAAGGCAAGCGGGGCCGGCGCGATCCACCCCGGCTACGGCTTCCTCGCCGAGAACGCCGACTTCGCCGAACGCTGTGCGGCCGCCGGCATCGCCTTCATAGGGCCGACGCCGGAGAATATCCGCACCTTTGGCCTCAAGCACTCCGCCCGGGCGCTGGCCGAGGCGCATGGCCTGCCGCTCGCGCCCGGCACCGGGCTGCTCACCGATGCCGACGAGGCCGTCATGGCCGCCGCGCGGATCGGCTACCCCGTCATGCTCAAGGCCACCGCCGGGGGCGGGGGCATCGGGATGCGCATCTGCGAGACCGAGGCCGCGGTGCGCGAAGGCTTTGCCGCGGTGGTGCGGCAGGGCGAGGCGAGCTTCGGCGATGCAGGCGTCTTCCTCGAACGCTACATTCCGCGCGCGCGGCACATCGAGGTCCAGATCTTCGGCGACGGGCAGGGCCGGGTGATGGCGCTGGGCGAGCGCGACTGCTCGCTCCAGCGCAGGAACCAGAAGGTGGTGGAGGAGGCGCCGGCACCGAACCTCGCGCCCGCAAAGCGCGCCGAGCTGATCGCGGCCGCGGTGCGCCTCGGCGCGGCGGCGCGCTACCTTTCGGCCGGGACGGTCGAGTTCCTCTACGACGCCGCGCGCGAGGATTTCTTCTTCCTCGAGATGAACACCCGGCTTCAGGTCGAGCACGGCGTCACCGAGGAGGTGATGGGGATCGATCTGGTCGAATGGATGATCCGCGGCGCGGCACGCGATTTCGCGATGCTCGATGCCCCCCCGCCAACCCCGCAGGGCCACAGCGTGCAGGTGCGGCTCTATGCCGAAGACCCGGCGCAGGGCTACCGCCCGACCACCGGCACGCTCACCAGCGTCCGCTTCCCCGAGACCATCCGCGCCGAGACCTGGGTGATGGCGGGGAGCGAGGTCAGCGCTTTCTACGATCCGATGCTCGCCAAGCTGATCACCCATGCCGGGTCGCGCGAAGAGGCCATCGCGGCGATGCAGGCGGCGCTGGACGCGAGCCGGGTGGACGGGATCGAGACCAACTTGCGCTGGCTGCGCGACGTGCTGCGCGACGCGGGCTTCGTGCGCGGCGATGTCTCGACCCGGCTGCTCGAAGGGGTGCGCCACGCGCCCCGCGCCTTGCGGGTGATCGCGGGGGGCACGGCGACCACGGTGCAGGACTGGCCCGGGCGGCTCGGGCTGTGGAACGTGGGCGTGCCCCCGAGCGGGCCGATGGATGATCACAGCTTCCGCCTCGGCAACCGCATCCTCGGCAACCCCGAGGGCACCGCCGGGCTGGAAGTCACCGCCAGCGGCCCGACGCTGCTGTTCGAGGCGCCTGCGACCATCTGCCTCACCGGCGCGGATTTCGCCGCGACGCTCGACGGGGTTGCCGTCCAGCGGGGCATTCCGCTCGCCATCGCCGCCGGACAAACTCTTGCGCTCGGCCGGGCGCGCGGCGGAGGCGTGCGCGGCTATATCCTGATCGCGGGCGGGCTCGACGTGGTGCCTTATCTCGGCTCGGCGGCGACCTTCACCCTCGGCCAGTTCGGCGGCCCCGCCGCGCGCGCGCTGGTGGCGGGCGATGTGCTGCATCTGGGCGAGGGCGCGATCGGGACGCCCGAGGCCGCGGCGCTGCCGTCGCTCGGGCGCGATTGGCAGCTGCGCGTGCTCTACGGCCCGCACGGCGCGCCGGATTTCTTCACCCTGGACGACATCGACGCCATCCTCGCGGCCGAGTGGCAGGTGCATTACAACTCCAATCGCACCGGGGTGCGACTGGTCGGCCCCAAGCCCGAATGGGCGCGGCGCGATGGCGGAGAGGCGGGCCTCCACCCCTCGAACATCCACGACAATCCCTACGCCATCGGTGCGGTCGACTTCACCGGAGACATGCCGATCATCCTCGGGCCGGACGGACCCTCGCTCGGCGGCTTTGTCTGCCCATTCACCGTGATCGCGGCGGATCGCTGGAAGATCGGCCAGCTCGCGCCCGACGACCGGGTGCGCTTCGTGCCGGTGACCCTTGCCGATGCCATGACCGCAGACGCGGCCTCGTCCGTCCGCGCCATCGCCGACCTTTCGCCGATCCTGGCCGAGGTTCCCGCGCGCGGCAATCGCCCACGCACCACCTATCGCCAGCAGGGGGATCGCAACATCCTCGTGGAATATGGCGAGATCGTGCTCAACATCGAACTGCGCATCCGCGTCTATGCGCTGATGCAGGCGTTGGAAACCCTGCAGCTGCCTGGCGTCATCGACATCACGCCCGGCATCCGCTCGCTGCAATTGCACTTCGACGGAGACCGGCTCGATCAGCCGCGCGCGCTCGCGGCGCTGATGGCGGCCGAGGAGGCGATGGGTGATCTCGATGACTTCTCGATCCCCTCGCGGATCGTCCACCTGCCGCTGAGCTGGCGCGACCCGGCGATCGAGGAGACCATCGCGAAATATGTTGGCACCGTGCGCGACGATGCGCCGTGGTGCCCCGACAACATCGAGTTCATCCGCCGCATCAACGGCCTTCCCGATGCCACGGCGGTCGAGGAGCTGATCTTCGACGCGAGCTACCTGGTGCTCGGCCTCGGCGATGTCTATCTGGGCGCGCCGGTTGCGACGCCGCTCGATCCGCGCCACCGGCTGGTCACCACCAAATACAATCCGGCGCGCACCTGGACCCCGCCCAATGTGGTCGGGATCGGCGGCGCCTATATGTGCATTTACGGCATGGAGGGCCCCGGCGGCTACCAGCTGTTCGGGCGCACCATCCAGGTCTGGAACACGTATCGGCATTCGGGTGGGCAGGAGGGCGCCTTTACCGACGGCAAGCCGTGGCTGCTGCGCTTCTTCGACCAGATCCACTTCTTTCCCGTCTCGGCCGGGGAACTGGCCGCGTGGCGCCGCGACTTCCCGCACGGCCGCCGCGCAATCCGGATCGAGGAGACCACCTTCCGCCTCGCCGATTACCGCGCCTTTCTCGTCGACAATGCCGCCAGCATCGCCGAGTTCGAAGCCCGGCGGGGCGACGCCTTCGCCGCAGAGCGCGCGGCCTGGGAAGCTTCGGGCGAGTTCGACCGGGTCAGCGACCTTCTGGCAGCCGAAAGCGGCGCGGGCGCAGCCAACGCGATCACCGTGCCCGAGGGCGCGGATCTCGTCGAGGCGCCGTTCGGCGGATCGGTGTGGAAGCTGCTCGTCGCTCCCGGCGACACCGTGGCCGAGGGCGAGGTGATTGCGGTAATCGAGGCGATGAAGATGGAATGCCCGCTCGAAAGCCCGGCGAGCGGCACGGTGGAGGCGCTCTACACCGCGCAGGGCCAGTCGCTCGCCCCCGGCGCGCCGATGCTGGCATTGAGGCGCGCGTCATGAGCCGTCTCGCCGCCTCCGCCATCGCCGCTGCCGTCAATGCGGGCGAGACCAGCGCGCTCGCGGTGATCGAACAGGCCCTCGCGCGGATCGCCGCCTATGATGCGCATCAGCCGCAGGTGTGGATCAGCCGCTTCGATGACGCGGCCCTGCGCGCCGCCGCGCGCGCCGTGGATGCGCGCATTGCCGCAGGCGAGCGCTTGCCGCTCGCTGGGGTGCCCTATGCGGCGAAGGACAATATCGATGTCGCGGGGCTCGAGACGACCGCCGCCTGCCCGGCCTTCGCCTATCGCCCCGAAAGGTCGGCCACGGTGATCGCGCGGCTCGCGGCCGCCGGCGCGATCTGCGTCGGCAAGACCAACCTCGACCAGTTCGCCACCGGCCTCGTCGGCACGCGCAGCCCCTATGGCATCCCTGCCAACGCCTATAACCGCAGCTATGTGAGCGGCGGCTCCTCCTCGGGTTCGGCGGTGGCCGTGGCGGCCGGGCTGGTCGCCTTCGCGCTCGGCACCGACACGGCCGGATCGGGGCGCGTGCCGGCCGCCTTCAACCATCTCGTGGGGCTCAAGCCGACGCGCGGACGGTGGAGCACCAGCGGCCTCGTGCCCGCCTGCCGCTCGATCGACTGCATCACCGTCTTTACCGACGCGGTCGCCGATGCCGCGCTGGTCGACAGCGTGCTCGCCGGGTTCGATCCAACCGACCCCTTTTCGCGCCCGCACGCCGACGCGCCGGTCAAGCCGAAGCGGATCGGCGTGCCGCGCGCCGACCAGCGGGTGTTCTTCGGCGATGTCGCGGCCGAACATCTTTACGATCACGCACTCGGCGTGCTGGCCGGAAGCGCCGCAATCGTCGAAGTCGATATCGAGCCGCTGCTCGAGGCCGCCCGGCTGCTCTATGGCGGGCCCTGGGTGGCAGAGCGCACCGCCGCCATCCTCCCGCTGCTCGACAGAGATCCCGACGCGATCCACCCCGTGGTGCGCGAGATCGTGGAGCCCGGGCGAGACATTTCCGCGGTCGAGCTGTGGCAGGGTATCTACCGCCTCGCCGAGCTCGCCCGCCATGCCGAAGGGCTGTGGGGCAAGGTGGATGCGCTCGCCTTCCCCACCACCGGCACTTCCTACCGCATCGCCGAACTGCTCGCCGCGCCGATCGCGCTCAATGCCAATCTCGGGCGCTACACCAATTTCGTGAACCTGCTCGACATGGCGGCGATCGCCGTCCCGGCCGGTGCGCGCGACAACGGCACCGGTTTCGGCATCACCTTCATCGGCCCGGCGCATACGGACAAGGGCCTGATCGCCCTCGCGGGCGCCTACCTGTCCGCAGCCGGTTTGCCGCCCCCACCACCGCTTGACCTTGGAGACCGTATGGACACTGTCAAACTCGCCGTCGTCGGCGCGCATCTCGACGGGATGCCGCTTCATTGGCAACTCACCAGCAGGAATGCGACCTTCGTGGGTGCGTTCACCACCGCGCCGACCTACCGACTCTACGCGATGGCGGACTCGGTGCCGCCCAAGCCCGCGTTGGTGCATTCGGCGGACGGCGCCGCGATTGCGCTCGAGGTCTACGAGCTGGGCCTCGCCGAGTTCGGCAGTTTCGTTGCCGAGGTGCCCCCGCCGCTCGCAATCGGCACGGTCACCCTTGCCGACGGCTCGAGCGTCAAGGGCTTCGTTGCCGAGCCGCGCGCGCTCACCGGAGCCGAGGACATCACGCATCTCGGCGGCTGGCGCGCCTATATCGCGGGGGCGTGATGGCAGGCGGCGGCGGGCTCGGCGGCTGGCGGTGGCGGGGCGAGAGCGCGCCAGCCGACGCGCTCGCCCGGTTGACCGCGGCCAAGGACGCGGCCGAGGCGGCGAACGAAGCCAAGACCCGCTTCCTCGCCAGCGCAGCGCACGAGATCCGCTCGCCGCTCAATGCGATCTATGGGTATGCCCAGCTGCTCGAGCGCGGCGAGGGGACCGATCCGCGCGCCGCCGCCCGGGTGATCCGCCGCAGCGCCGAGCATCTCGCGCACCTTGTCGACGGGCTGCTCGACATGGCGCAGGTCGAGGGCGGTTCGATGACCCTGGCGCGCGAGCCGATCCGCTTTCCCGAATTCCTCGAGCAACTGATCGCGATGCTCGACCTTCAGGCCCGCGCCAAGGGTCTTGCGCTGGTGCTCGATCGTCCGGAGAGCCTGCCCGAATTCGTCACCGGCGATCCGCGGCGGCTGCGGCAGGTGCTGATAAACCTCCTCGCCAATGCGGTCAAATTCACCGATCACGGCACGGTCACGTTGCGGGTAGCCTATCGCAACGAGCTCGCCACCTTCAGCGTCATTGACACCGGCATCGGCATCGCGCCCGAGGATCGGACCCGCATCTTTGCCCCCTTCGAGCGCGCGCATGGCCCCGCACCGGAGCGGCCCGGCATCGGGCTCGGGCTGGCGATCACGCAGGCGCTGGTGCACATCATGGGCGGGGACATCCGGGTGGAGAGCGCGCCGGGTGCAGGCTCGCGGTTCACGGTGCGCCTGATGCTCTCTCAGCCGCTCACGCCGCCGACCGAGCCCGCACCGGCTCCGGGGGCTGCAACCGGTTATGTCGGGCGCGAGCGCTGGGTGGTGGTGATCGACGATGACCCCACGCATCTGGCGCTGGTGCGCGACCTGCTGGAGCCCTTGGGCTTTCAGGTGCGCATCGCCCGCGATGGCGAAACCGGGCTCGCGCTCGCCGCCGAGGTGCAGCCCGATCTGGTGCTGTGCGATGTCGCGCTTGCGAGCGAATCCGGTTGGGACATCGCCGCCCGGCTGCGCCGCCGCCACGGGGCCGGCCTCCGGATCGTGATGCTCTCGGGCGAACGGTCGGAGCCGGGAGGCGCAGGCGGCGACGCGCCCGCCAGCACCGTGTTCGTCACCAAGCCGTTCGATTTCGCGGTGCTGCTGGACGTGATCGCGCGGGAACTTGGGCTCGAATGGGTGCGCGCCCCCGGAACCTCCCCGGCGGTGCCCTCCGCGCTCCCACCGCTTCCGCCGGGGATCGCCAGCAAGGCCCGCGCGCAGGGGGCCGAGATCGCGCGGCTGGTGCGCATCGGCCATGTCCGCGCGCTCGAAGCCGAGATCGACGCGCTCGCCGCGCTCGCCCCAGAGGCTGCGGCCCTCGCCGAGCAAATGCGCGTCGCGCTCGACAGTTTCGACCTCAAGGCCCTCGCGGCTCTGGCCCGGGGATTGGCGGCCAATGCCGAGTAGGGACCGCATCCTCGTCGTCGACGACAACCCGGAAAGCCTGCGCTTTCTCGTCGATGCGCTCGAGGCCGAGGGGATGAGCGTGCTGATCGCGCGCAGCGGCGAGGCGACCCTCGACCTCCTCGGCGAGACGCTCCCCGACCTCATCCTGATGGACGCGGTGATGCCCGGGATCAGCGGGATCGAGACCACCCGGGCGATCAAGCGCGATCCCGCGACGCAGCACATCCCGGTGATCTTCATGACCGGGCTGGCGGATCCCGACCACGTGGTCGCCGCACTCGGGACCGGCGGGGTCGATTATGTCAGGAAGCCGGTGGTGATCGGGGAGCTGGTGGCGCGCATCCGGGTGCACCTCGCCAATGCCCGCGCCACCCATCGCTCGCAGCTCGCGCTGGGACTGGCCGGTCGCAGCATCGCGGCGCTGGGGAACGATGGCGCGCTGATCTGGTCGACCCCGCAGGCTGACGCGCTGCTGGCCTCGATCGATCCCGACTGGACGCCCGAGCGGGCCGCGCTTCCACCGGGTCTGGTCGCACCGGTGCGCTCACTGCTGGCCGAAGGGCCCGGCTCGCCCGCCGTGCGCGCTGTGGTGAGCGGGGTGGAGATCGAGATCACGCTTGCCGAGCCGGGCCGCCCGGGGGAGATCCTGATCCGGCTGAATGAAACCCGCGAGGACGGCAAGATCGCCGCGCTGCAGTCCCGCTGCGGCCTCACCCGCCGCGAGGCCGAGGTGCTGCTGTGGGTCAGCTATGGCAAAACCAACAAGACAGTCAGCGAGATTCTGGGTATAAGCCCGCGCACGGTCAACAAGCACCTCGAACAGGTGTTTCGCAAACTGGGGGTGGAAACCCGCGCGGCGGCCACCGCCATCGCGGTGAGGCAGATGACCGAATAGCGGTTTAAATCACTAAAAAACAATAATTTCTCTCGGGATCGCGCAAGCCTACGTCATTTGACCACTACCTCGCGCGCGCGCGGGCTGCATGGCTGCATGGCGTGAGGCGGGAACCTCTCGAGTGGAGCGCGTGATGGCCGGAACACAGGTGGGCAAGCGGATTATCGGGGCAGACTCGCCGGTGATCGTCGGCTGGGAGAATGTCGGCCGGGTCGAAGGCGGTCCGATCAAGCAATTCGTCTTCACCTGGTTCCAGCCCGCGATGCTCTTCGCGGCCATCGCCTTCTGGTATTACGCGCCCAACTGGCTCGCGGTCGCCTCCACCGCCATCGCGATCCGGCTCGGCTGGACGGTGCTGCTGCTGGTGCTCGAATGGGTCAACCCGCGCTATCCGAGCTGGCAGCTGACGTGGAAGGAATTCGCCACCGACCTCTTCTATGTCGGGCTGGGCATGACGCTGGTCAGCATGATCGATGCCTATATCGGAGACGGCGCGATCCTCGGCGCGCTGCGCGAGGCCTTCGATTGGGACAAGCTCAGCTGGTTCACCGGCCTCCCGCTGCTGGTGCAGGCGGTGCTGATCTCGATGATCTTCGACTTCGGCCAATACTGGATGCACCGCGCGATGCACAATTGGCACCCGCTGTGGCTCACGCACGCGCCGCATCACTACATCACCCAATTGAACGTCCAGAAGGGCGCGGTCGGCAATCCGGTCGAGCTGTTCCTGATCGGGCTCGGCATCGGCGGGCTGTTCGATTTCCTGCCGCGCGCCTTCCTGCTGGCGGGGGCGATCGGGATGACGGTGTCGGTCTACCAGCACATCAACGTGCGCTTCAACACCCCGCGCTGGTGGCGCTTCATCTTCAACACGGTGGAGCATCATTCGGTCCACCACTCGCAGGATTACGAGGCGACCCGCAGCAATTACGGCGGCACCTGGATTATCTGGGACCGGATTTTCGGGACCTGCGTCGATGGCGAGGCCGAGGTGCTCGGCATGGAAGGCGGGCGGCGGATGGACATCGGCGAGACGATGGTGTTCCCCTTCCGCGAGGGATGGCGCGATGCCAAGGCCGCGCTCGGCAAGCGCCTTGGCAAGGGCCGCGCGGCAATGGCGCAGCTGGAGCCTGCTGAATGACCGATGCGGCGGCACCAGCGCTCGTTCGCCCGCGCGCACTGCCGCGCTTGAACCTTCCCTATCTCGAAGCGATCTGGCGGGTGCGCGGCGAAGTGCCCGTCGACCCGGCGCTGGCGCCCGAGGAGGCCTTCGCCCGCATCGCGCCCTTGCTCGACAGCCCGCGCACCGCGGTGACGGCCGCGGGCGGCACGCTCAGCTACACCAAGCGCAACCCGGCGGCGCAGGACAGGCTTGCTGCCTTCAACCGCGGGCGGATGTGGATCGAACGCGCGGGCGCGGGCGCGGTGCTGCGCTTCGATCTGTTCAGCCACGCGCTGCTGCTGTGCTTCCTTGCCCCGCTGCTGTTCCTCGGCTTCGCGCAGGCGGCGATCGCGCTCAATGCGTGGGAAGCTGCCGGGGCCGAGGCTTCCGAGAAGGCCAAGGACGAGAGCAAGGACAAGAACAAGGCGAAGCCCGTCCCCAAGCTCAACCCAATCGACGAATTCCTCGGCGCACCCGTGCCCGAGGATCCCAACAAGAAGAAGGACGAGAAGAAGGACGAGGGGCGCCATTCGCCCGACGAGGCCTATGCGCTCGCGGCGATCTTTGCGGTGGTCTACCTGGTGGGGCGCTGGCTCGAACCCTGGCTGCTGCGGCGCCGGCTCCGCGCCGCGCTCGCCGCGCCGCCGGTTGCGCCCTGAGGGGCGCACCGATCTTGCCGTTTCGCGCGCCCAGTGACGCGCGTCTGCGCTGGCGCTGCAACTCTTTCTCCGGCTAACCGTATATCCTGTGCAGCGATTGCAATTGATCGCCGCCGCCATGGGATTAGCTGACAGCCATGTTCGATCACCTCGACGCCTTGTTGCTCGCCCGCATCCAGTTCGCCTTCACGGTGAGCTTCCACTTCTTTTTCCCGGCCTTCTCGATCGGGTTGGCGAGCTACCTGATGGTGCTCGAGGCGCTGTGGCTGCGGACCGGCAAGGCGGTCTATCTCGACCTGTTCAAGTACTGGCTTAAGATCTTCGCGATCGCCTTTGCCATGGGCGTCGTCTCGGGGATCGTCATGTCCTACCAGTTCGGCACCAACTGGTCGGTGTTTTCGGACAAGGCCGGGCCGGTGATCGGGCCGCTGATGGCTTACGAGGTGCTGACCGCCTTCTTCCTTGAAGCGGGCTTCCTCGGCGTGATGCTGTTCGGGATGGAGAAGGTCGGCAAGAAGCTGCACTTCGCCGCGACGCTGATGGTGGCGCTGGGCACCTTCGTTTCGGCGTTCTGGATCCTGTCGGTCAATTCCTGGATGCAGACGCCGACAGGCTACATTCTGGGCGCCAACGGGCAATATCTCCCCGGCGACAGCTGGCTCGACATCATCTTCAACCCAAGCTTCCCCTACCGCCTGGTCCATACCGTGATGGCGGCCTATCTCACCACCGCCTTCGTGGTCGGCGCCGTCGGCGCGTGGCACCTCCTCAAGGATCGCGCCAACAGCCACGCGCGGATCATGTTCTCGATGGCGATGTGGATGGCGGCGCTCGTTACCCCGTTGCAGATCTTCGCGGGCGACATGCACGGGCTCAATACCCTCGAGTACCAACCTGCCAAGGTGATGGCGATGGAGGGGCATTACCAGAGCCACCCGGACGGCGCCCCGCTCATTCTGTTCGGCATCCCCGATAGCGAGGCCAAGACGATCCGCTACGCCATCAAGATTCCCAAGGCGTCCTCGCTGATCCTCAAGCATGATCCCGATGCCCCGCTCGCCGGGCTCGACACGATTCCCGACGATCTCGAGCCGCCGGTGGGGATGGTGTTCTGGAGCTTCCGTATCATGGTCGGCATCGGTTTCGCCATGCTCGGGATCGGGCTGTGGAGCCTGTGGGGCAGGGTGCGCGGGCGGCTGTATGACATGCCGTGGCTTCACCGCGCCGCCGTGCTGATGGGGCCGTCCGGCTTTGCCGCCGTGCTGGCGGGATGGATCACCACCGAAGTCGGGCGCCAGCCTTTCGTGATTTACGGCGTGCTGCGCACGGCCGATGCGGCGAGCCCGCTCGACGCTCCCGCCGTGGCCGCCTCGTTGCTTGCCTTCATCCTCGTCTACTTCACGGTATTCGGGATCGGGGTGTGGTATATCCTGAAGCTGATGGGCAAGGCGCCGCAGCCCGGCGAATACGGGGTCAAGCGCGGGGATGTCGGCCCGATCCGCACCGCCGGGATCACGCCCGGGCCGACGCAGAACCCGGGCGGTGAGGAAACGCTCCCCACCGAAGCTCCGGGCGAGAAGGAGCCGGTGTGATGGACCTCACGGTCATCTGGGCCTTCATCATCGCCTTTGCGGTCTTCGCCTATGTGGTGATGGACGGGTTTGATCTGGGCATCGGCATCCTGTTCCCGACCTTCCGCGTGGGCAAGGGCCGCAACCGCGCAATGAACTCGATTGCGCCGGTGTGGGATGGCAACGAGACCTGGCTGGTGCTGGGCGGGGGCGGGCTGTTTGCCGCCTTCCCGCTGGCCTATGCGGTGATCCTGCCGGCGACCTATCCGCTGATCATCGCGATGCTGCTGGGCCTGGTGTTCCGCGGGGTCGCGTTCGAGTACCGCTGGCGCGATCCGGCACATCAGGGTTTCTGGGACATGGCCTTTTTCGGCGGATCGCTGGTGGCCGCGATGGCGCAGGGGATGACGCTCGGGGCGCTCCTCCAGGGGATCGAGGTCGAGGGGCGCGCTTATGCGGGAAGCTGGTGGGACTGGCTCACCCCCTACACCTTCCTCACCGGGCTCGGCACGGTGGCGGGCTACGCCTTGCTCGGCAGCACCTGGCTGATCTGGAAACTCGATGGCGGGGTGCAGGCCCACGCGCGCCACGTCGCCTTTCGCGCGGGGGTCGCCACGATCGTGCTGATGGGGGCAGTGAGCCTCTACAACATCACCCTCAACGCCGAATATGCCGCCCACTGGCTGGCCGCGCCGCAGATCTACTGGGTCGCGCCGGTGCCGGTGGTGACCGCACTGCTCGCGATTGCGATGCTGCGCGCGATCCGCACCGACCCCAACTCCAAGCCGTTCTGGCTGGCGCTGGCGCTGTTCTTCCTCGGGATGAGCGGGCTGGGGGTGACGATCTGGCCCTATGTCGTCCCGCCCGGTCTCACCATCTGGGACGCCGCCGCGCCCGAGAAGAGCCAGATCTTCATGCTGGTGGGGGTGGCGATCACGCTGCCGCTGATCGTCGGCTACACCGCCTGGGCCTATTGGGTGTTCCGCGGCAAGGTGGGCGAGGAAGGCTACCATTGATGCTTGCCCCGCCGGACATCCCTCCCGATCCCGAGGATCTGCCGATCTGGCAGCGCCTTGCGTGGATGGCGGGCATCTGGGCGGCGAGTGTCGCGGCGCTTGGCGTGGTCGCCTATGTGATCCGCCTGTGGATCGCATCCTGATGGTCAAGGTCTGGTATGACGGTGCCTGCCCGCTGTGCCTGCGCGAGATCGCGCTGATGCGCCGATTGGACCGGCGCGGGGCGATCACCTTCGTCGATGTCGCCGGAGGCGAAGACCCCTCTTGCCCGATCGACCGCGCCGCTCTGCTCGCACGCTTCCATGCCGAGGAGGATGGGGTGGTCCATTCCGGGGCGGCCGCCTTCGCGGCGATGTGGCGGGCGATTCCCGTGCTGCGCCCGCTCGGGCGCGCCGCACGCTGGAAACCGCTGCTGCACCTGCTCGAAGCCGGCTATCTCCGCTTCCTGAGAGTGCGCCCCCGGCTGCAGCGCCTGTTCGCCTGAGCGGCGATTTCGCGCTTGCCCTCGCGCGGCGCTTGGGGTGATCTGCCCGCCAGCGATAACGGGAGAGAGACGCCGCCATGACCTATTTCGGCGCCATGCAGAACGAGATCTACAACGCCGGGCTGCGGGGTATCCTGCCGACCTTCCCGGTCGATTTCGCCACCCTCGAGAAGCGCGCGCACGAGGCGTTGGGGCCGAGCCTCACCAATTATGTCGCAGGCGGCTGCGGCGACGAGCACACGCAGAACCAGAATGCGCGCGCCTTCCACCATTGGGGGATGATCCCGCGGATGATGGTCGATTGCACGGTGCGCGACCTTTCGATCGAGCTGTTCGGACACACCTACCCGACCCCGCTGTTCATGGCCCCGATCGGTTTGAACGGCGAGGCGACGCACGACCGCCACGGCGACCTCGCCGCAGCGCGCGCCTCGGCGCTCACGGGGGTGCCGTTCTGCGCCTCGACCCTCGCCAACGATCCGCTGGAGGACGTGAAGGCGGCCTGCGGGGAAACGCCCGCGTGGTTCCAGCTCTATACGCCGAAGAACCGCGAGCTGGCGGAAAGCCTGATCCGGCGCGCCGAGGCGGCGGGCTACAAGGCGCTGGTGGTGACGCTCGACACCTGGGTGACCGGCTGGCGCCCGCGCGATCTCAACGCCTCGAACTTCCCGCAGCTGCGCGGCAAGGTGCTCCAGAACTACTTTACCGATCCCGTGTTCCGCTCGCTGCTCGCCAAGCCGCCCGAGGAGGATCCGGCGGCGGCGATCTTCACCTGGGCGGCGACCTTCGGACAGGTTCTGACCTGGGACGACATGGCGTGGTTCAAATCCGTCACCAAGCTGCCGATCGTCCTCAAGGGCATCTGCCACCCCGACGACGCGCGACGCGCGGTCGATCATGGCGCGGATGCAATCTATTGCTCGAACCACGGCGGGCGACAGGCCAATGGCGGGATCGCGACGATCGACCTGCTCGCCGATGTGGTCGCAGCAGCGGGCGATGTGCCCGTCCTGTTTGACAGCGGAATCCGCTCGGGCTCGGATGCCGTCAAGGCACTCGCCTTGGGAGCCCGCGCCGTCGGCGTGGGACGGCCCTACACCTACGGGCTTGCGATCGGGGGGGCAGAGGGGGCGGCGTGGGTGCTGCGCGCGATTCTTGCCGAGGCCGACCTGCTGATGGCGGTCAACGGCTACCCCACGCTCGTGGATGTGCGCGCCGCCGGTGCCATCCGGACAGGCGCTTAGGCAAATTTAGCAAACGGTGGGAACCAAGCGGGAAATGGGGCTTACCCTTATTGACGAACCCGTAATGATTTTTGCGCAGAGGTTCGTTAAGACTCGTTATCCACAGCTTTGGTGTTAGCTTACGCAACATAACAAAACGCGATTCGGGGAACGCGACATTATGGAAAAGCCGACCATCTGGTCCAGCCGGCCAGATCCCATGCGCCGCACGGTTTGCCTCTACAACGATGATCTGCGCCGCGCGCGCTACGGTCGCATCCGGCCGATGCAGACCGACCGGAGTTTCCTTTCGCGGATCACGGGGATCATCCCCATCGCCTGATCGGGGCGGGACGGCTCAGCCGTTCGCCTTGGCGAGCATCACCAGCTTGGTGTCGGTGAAGGCGAGGTAACCTTCCTCGCCCCCTTCCGATCCGAACCCGCTGTCGCCGACCCCGCCGAAGGGGGTTTCGGGCGAGGAGACGATCAGCTGGTTGATCCCGACCATCCCGGCGCGCAGGGCGCGGCCGAGGTAATGCGCTTCGTCGAGATCGCCCGAGAAGGCATAGGCCGCCAGCCCGTAACGCAGCGAATTGGCGATCCCCACCGCGTCCTCGATATTGTCGAACGGGACGATCCCGGCAATCGGGCCGAACGGTTCCTCGGTCATGAAGCGGCTGTCGGGCGCAGGGTTGGCGATCACGGTGGGCTGGAAAAAGAACCCGCTGCCGGACAGCGCTGCCCCGCCGGTCACCACCTCGCCCTTGCCGCCCGACGCGTCGGCAACCACCGCCTCCATCGCGGCAATCCGCCGGGCGTGGGCGAGGGGCCCCATCTCGACGCTTTCGTCCGCGCCCGGATCGCCGAGCTTGATCCTGCCCGCCCGCTCCGCGAATTCGGCGACGAAGCGGTCATAGATCTCGCGCGCGACCAGAAAGCGGGTGGGCGAGACGCAGACCTGCCCGGCGTTGCGGAACTTGGTCGCCGCGCACATCGCCACCGCGCGGTCGAGATCGGCGTGCTTGCTGACGATCACCGGAGCATGGCCGCCCAGCTCGGGGGTGAAACGCTTCATGTGGCTCGCTGCGAGCGCGCCGAGCTGCTTGCCCACTGCGGTCGATCCGGTGAAGCTCACCTTGCGAATGACCGGCGAGGCGATGAGGTGTTCGGCAACCGGGCCGGGATCGCCGTGAACGAGGCCCAGCACCCCCTTGGGCAGGCCCGCATCGACGAAGCATTCGACCAGCAACTGCGCCGAGCCCGGGGTGTTCTCGGCAGGCTTGAGGATTGCGGTGCAGCCCGCCGCGAGCGCCCCGGCGATCTTCTTGGCGGGGAGGTTCACCGGGAAGTTCCAGGGAGTGAGCAGCACGCAGGGGCCCACCGGCTCGTGAGTCACCATCTGCGCGATCAGCTGGTGGCCGCGGGTCGGGATCAACCGGCCTCCCCGCCGCTTGGCCTCCTCGGCGAGGAAATCGATCACGTCGCACGAGCCGACGATCTCGCCCACCGCCTGCGCGCGCGGCTTGCCCATCTCGGCGGTGATCACCCCCGCGATCTCGAGCGCGCGCTCGCGCAGCAGATCGGCGGCGCGGCGCAGGATGGTGTAGCGTTCTGCCCCGGGCGTGCGGCTCCATGCAGCGAATGCGTCATCGGCCGCCTTGAGCGCCGCGTCGAGCTGACCGGACGAGGCCTTGGGGCACTGCCCGATCACCGCACCGGTGGCGGGGTTGACCACATCCATCGCCCCTGCATCGCCGGACGCGATCCATTCGCCGTTGATGAAGAGATTGAGGGCGGGGTAGCTGGTCATGATCGAACTCGCTTGCGAGGGAGGCGGCGCAGTCTAGCCGCGATGGGATGGGGGCGGCAATGTTTCACGTGAAACATTTCAAGAACACTGTGCGCGACGCTGCTAGACCGCGACCACCTGCTGCTCGATCGCGCCGAAGATCGAGTGATTGTGATCGTCGCGCATCTCGATTCGCACGGTGTCGCCCGGCTGCATGAACGGGGTCGCGGGCTGGCCGTCGCGGATCGTTTCGATCATACGCAGCTCGGCGATGCAGGAATAGCCCGCGCCGCCTTCGCTGACCGGCTTGCCCGGCCCGCCGTCGGCGCCCTTGTTCGAAACCGTGCCGGTGCCGATGATGGTGCCCGCACCGAGCGCGCGGGTCCGGGCCGCGTGCGCCACCAGCTGGGGGAGGGTGAAGGTCGCGTCCACCCCGGCATTGGCGCGGCCGAACGGTTGGCCGTTGAGGTCCACCATCAGCGGCAGGTGAACGAGCCCGCCCGCCCAGGCATCGCCCAATTCGTCAGGCGTGACCGCGACCGGGGAGAAGGCGCTCGCGGGCTTCGACTGGAAGAAGCCGAAGCCTTTCTCCAGCTCGGCCGGGATCAGCCCGCGCAATGACACGTCGTTGACCAGCACCAGCAGCCTGATGTGCGCCGCCGCTTCCTCGGCCGAGACCCCCATCGGCACATCGCCGGTGATGCAGGCGATCTCGCCTTCCATGTCGCAGCCCCAGGCGGGGTCGGCCAAAGGAATGTCGCCGCGTGGGCGCAGGAAGGCGTCCGAGCCGCCCTGATACATCAGCGGATCGGTGTAGAAGCTCGCCGGAACAGTGGCCCCGCGCGCCTGCCGCACCAGTTCGACATGGTTGATATAGGCGCTGCCATCGGCCCATTGATAGGCGCGCGGCAGCGGCGAATAGGCCTGCCGCTCGTGGAACCGTTCGCAGGGCACCGTCTCGTGTTCGACATCGCGGGCAAGCACGTCCAGTTCGGGCGCGATCCGATCCCAATCGTCGAGCGCGGCCTGCAAGGTGGGCGCGATGTAGCCCGCCGCGCAGCAGCGGGTGAGGTCTTTCGAGACCACCACCAGCCGGCCATCGCGCGTGCCATTATCGAGGGTTGCGAGCTTCATGCGGGTGTCCTCTCGGGAGAATCGATCTGCTTGTCGGGGTGCGCCGCGGCAAAGGCGGGGAGCGCGAGGCAGGCGGCCTCGATGCGGGTGAGATGGGGGCTGGCGCTGAGGTCGTAGGCAAAGCGCCGCGCATTGGCGAGCTGCGGCACGGCCACGATCTCGAACAGGCCGGGGGCATCGCCGTGGAGAAAATCACCCGTGCCGAGCTGCGCCAGCCGCGCTTCGACCGGGACCAGCGTCCGGGCAAGCCAGGTGCGATACCAGGCGTCGATCTCGTCCTGCGTGTGACCCAGGGGGTCCTTGAGATATTTGAGCACCGGCAGGTTGTTGACCGCGTGGATCTCGGTCGCGATCCCGTAGGCGAGCTCGCGGACGGTGTAGCGCGCCTCGATATCCTGCGGCAGGAAGCGCGGCTCGGGATAGGCCTCGTCGAGCCACTCCAGCAGCGCCATCGACTGCGCCCGGTCGCGCCCGTCGGCTTCCAGCATCGGCAATGATCCGAAGGGGTTGCGGGCCGTGAAACGCGGGTCCTTGTTCTCGGCGGTGGCAAGATTGACCGGCACGTTCTCGAAGGCGAGGCCCTTGAGGTTCAGCGCGATCCTGAGACGGTAGGAGGTGGAGCTGCGGAAATAGCCGTAGAGTCGCATCATGCTCATGCCGCTGCCATCGCAGGCTTGCGCCGCAGGGGCAAGGGCGGGCTATCGGCCGCCGGAATGCGTCAGGCCGGCGCGAGCGCGCGGCTCACGGTGGCAAGCAGCGTCGTCGGCGGGCAGGGTTTGGCAAGCGTCGTCGCGCCCGGGAAGCGCGCAGCGACCTCGGGTGCGGCGGCGGGATCGGAGTGCAGGATCACCGGCACATTCTCGTCGATCAGCTTCTGCGCCAGTTCGTAGGTCAGCCCATCGGCGAGCTCGATATCGAGCAGCACCAGATCGGGCTTCTCCTTCTGGCAGGCGAGCATGGCGGAGGAAATGCCGGCGTGCGGCCCTTCGACCTCGTAGCCCGCTTCCTCGAAGGTGTCGCACAGATCGAAGGCTGTGACGAATTCGTCCTCGGCAACCAGAATGCGCAATGCCATCGGCCCTCTCTCCGCGTAAACGACTCCCACGCGAGGGAGTGTATCACGGTTTGGACGTCAACCTTGCGCTTATTATTGTCCATTCCTGCCGTATTGTGCCGTAAAGCCGCTCTCGTCGCCCGCTGCGAGCAGGCGCGCCTGCTCGACCCACTGGTCGCGCGCGATCCGGCCCGAGAAGCGGCCGAGCTTGGCATCGATCCGCTCGATCGCGTCAGCGTCCCACGCGGCGATCTGGGCATAGGTGTTGATCCCGAATTCGCCGAGCAGCGCCGCCAGTTTGGGGCCGAGACCCTTGATGCGGGTGAGATCGTCGCCGGTGTCGGGGGTGGACATGGGGGCGGGCGCGGCCGGGGCGGGGTCGATGGCAGGGCCGGCCTCGGCATCGGTGCCCATCGGCGCAGCGGCTGTCGGCTGGGCGTTGGCGGCCGCGGAGAGCGAGCCCTGGAAGTCGGCGACCCCGCGCGGCGCATCGATCAGCGCCTGGTTGCGCTGCGCGGGCGCGGCGCCCTCGTCGAGCACGTCGCGGCCGATCGCGGGCGCGGTGCCATCCTCCCCGATCACCCGCGCCTTGCGACCCGAGCGCGCAAGCAGCCACACGACCAGCACCAGCACGACAAGACCGAGCAGGATGAACGGCAGATAGGCAGTCAGTTCGGCGGACATGACGGGCATTTCTCCCAAGGGAATCAGACGGGACGGGCCGCTCCTAGCAGCCTCGCCCCGGTTCGCCCAACCCCCTGGGTTAGAGTGCGGCGATCAGCCCCCCTTCATGCTCGCCGCGAGCGCGGTGAGCTGGAGGAATTCCTGCCGCCAGTAATTGTCCTGATTACCCGCAAGCCGGCCAATGTCGTCGAAGTCGTAGCCGCGCATCAGTTCGTCGCCGCGCAGCACCTGGCCATAGGCCGCGACCGCGGCGGCAAAGGCGAAATCGCCCTGCGGCGCGGCGGCGGTGCGCAGAGCATCGGCGGCCACCACGCGCTCGATCAGCTTCGAGGTGTCGCCGTCGGGCAACTTGTAGCGCAGCTTGATGGCGGCCGCCTCGGCAATGCGACCCTTGGCGGCCTCGGCGGGTGCGTCTTCATAACGGCGCGGCGCGATCCAGCCCTTGCCGCCGGCGGGTACCACTTCGTAGATCGCGGTGACCTGATGCCCCGCGCCGATCTCGCCCGCATCCACGAGGTCGTTGTCGAAGTCCTCCTCGCGCAGGGCCCGATTCTCGTAACCGACGAGGCGATACTGGCTGATGACGGCGGGGTTGAACTCGACCTGGATCTTCACGTCCTTGGCAATGGTGAAGAGCGTCGACTGCATCTCCTCGCCCAGCACCTTCTTCGCTTCGAGCGCGGTGTCGATATAGGCGTAGTTGCCGTTGCCCTTGTTCGCCACCTGCTCCATCAGCGCCTCGTTGTAATTGCCCTGGCCGAAGCCGAGCGTGGTGAGGGTGATGCCGGTGTCGCGCTTCCTTTCGATCAGTTCGATCAGCGCCTTGGTGTCGGAAATGCCGACGTTGAAATCGCCGTCGGTGGCGAGGATCACGCGGTTCACCCCGCCCTTGATGAACGTGTCTTCGGCAATCCGGTAGGCGAGTTCGATTCCCGCACCGCCCGCGGTCGATCCGCCCGCCTCGAGGCTGTCCAAGGCGCGGCGGATCTTGGCGGTGTCGCTGGTGGGCTCGAGCACGAGGCCGGCCGCGCCCGCATAGACCACGATCGAAACCCTGTCCCTTGGGCTGAGCTCGCCCGCCAGCCCGGCAAGCGCGGTCTTGACCAGCGGGAGCTTGTCGGGGCTGTTCATCGAACCCGAGACGTCGAGCAGGAACACGAGGTTGGCAGGCGGACGCTCGGAGGCGTCGATATCATAGCCGCGCAGGCCGATGCGCATCAGGTAGGTGTCCGGGTTCCATGGGGTCTTCGCGACGTCCGTGGTCACGGTAAAGGGCTGGGCGCGGTCCTTGGGCCGGGCATAATCGTAGCGGAAATAGTTGATCAGCTCCTCGGTGCGCACCGCGGCTTGCGGGGGCATCATGCCCTGCGTCAGGAAGCGGCGGGCGTTGGCATAGGCCCCGGTGTCGACATCGACCGCGAAGGTCGAAACCGGTTCGGCGCTGGTCAGCTTGACCGGGGAGACGTCCTCGCCCGCGTAGCGTTCGTGGCCCGGATCGGTGGGAACGACCACGGGCGGGGCGTAGAAGCTGGAACTGCCGGCGGCCGGCGCGCCGACCCGCGAGCCGGTGACCACCACCGCCTGCGCCTCGCGGGCCAGCGCCCGCGCAGGCATGGGCGGCGGGGGCGGCGGCGGCGGCGGGGGTGGAGGCGGCGCAACCATCACCGGGGGCGGCGGCGGGAGCGGGGCCTCGGCGACCTTCTGCGGGGCTTTGCTTGCGCAGCCTGCGATCAGCGCGCTCAACGCCGCTGCCGCGATCAGTCTCGTGGTCCCTTGCATCACCATGTCTCCCCGCAGCCGAACTGCGCGAAAAATCCGGTGAGCGGCGTGAATAGCGACTGAACGCGTCGTGCCGCTACGGCAGGTCGGTCGCCGGATCGGGGACGACCTGCTTGCGGAACAGCACCTTGTCGCCCTCGTCGAAGCCGCGCCGCCAGATCACGAAGGCATAGGTCGCCAGGATCGCGGGGACGCCGAAGACGAGCTCGACCCATTCGGGCAGGAAGGTGAAGGCATAGCCCACCAGCACCGCGGGCGCAGCCGCATAGACCAGCGCCCAGCGCCAGTTGCTCACCGGGGCCTTGAGCAGATGCTTGAGGAGCAGCGCCTTGACGAGGCTCGACACTGCGAGCGCGATCAGCAGCGCGCCCGCCGCCCCTGCCGCCTCGAACCCCTTGCCGAGCCCGAAGGCGTCCGCCGCCTCGATCAGCGCAATCGTCAGCCCCGCCTGAAGCGCGATGATCGCGACCGAGATTGCTAGATTGCGCTTCCGCGCGATGTAGACCAGCACGCTTTCCGAAACGACCGCCATCGAGGCGACCACCTCGGCGGCGAGCAGCAGCACCAGCGCGGCGGTGCCCGCGACATAGTCCGGCCCCCACAGGCCCATGACGGCCTCGCCAGGGATGCCGCAGATCAGCGCAATCCCGGTCTGCACCGCGATGATCCAGAACCCGACCTGCCGCACCTGCGCGGCGATCGCGTCCATGTTGCCGATCCGCAGGTTCCTGGTGATGACGGGCGAGAGAATCGGCTCGAAGCTGGTCTTCATCTTCTGCGGCAGCGAAGCGATCTGCTGCGCGGCGTAATAGATGCCGACCGCCTGCGGGGGCGCGAACAGGCCGAGGATGAAAATGTCGAGCAGCCGGGTCCCGCGCTCGATCGCATCGGCCCCGACCAGCGGGAAGGCGCGCGCGGACATGGCGAGCATCGCCTGCGGGCGAGGGTGCCAATTGCGCGGCACGCCATAGGTTCGCAGAAACGGCCACAGCGCCGTCAACAGCCCGGCATAGATCGAGGCGATGAAGGCCAGCGCCAGCCCCGCCTCGCGCGTCCCGGGCAGGAAGAAGAACACGCCGGCGCCGATCGAGATCGTCCACGGCTCCACGATGGCGCGCGCCCGGACGGTGGTGGCGATGTCGAAGCGATAGGCTTGCGCAGCCAGCAATATTTCGGTCGCGGCGAAGGCGGGGATGGTCGCGACCAGCCACAGGTCATAGGGACTGTTGGTGCCGTTGGGGAACATCGGCTCGGGAAAGGCGAGCAGCTGCAGCGCGGCTGCGCCCGAATAGAGCAGCGCCAGCAGCAGCCCGTCATAGACGAGGTTGGTCTCCGCCGACCGGTCCTCGCCCGCACCCTCGGACAGGCGCTGCGCGAGGCCCCGCTTCTCTCCCAGCGAGCACACCAGCGCCACGATCTCGATCAGCACCAACGCCGAGGCGAAGCGCCCCAGCGCCTCGGGGCCGTACAGACGGGTCGCGATGATGAGGAAGGGGATGCGCGCGATCAGCCGGATCGCGAACCCCAGGGTATTGGTGCGCCCGCCCTTGGCAAGCTGGGCGAGATCGTCGGCATCGTGCGCGCTGTGATCGGCCTGCGGCGGAACGGTGGAAGCGGTCACGTGCGCGCGTCCCTCTCGGCCTTGAGCGGGCGGGCCAGCAGTCCGGCGACCACCGCGCGCGCCTCGGCACCCTTGAGGATCGCATCGACCGCCGCGACGATCGGCATGGGAATATCGCGCGTGTCTGCCAGATCGGCGAGCACCGGCGCGGTGTACGCGCCTTCGGCAACAGTCCGACGGTCGGCCATCAGTGCGGCCGCACTTGCGCCCTCGCCCAAGGCCTTGCCGAGGCTGAAATTGCGGCTTGCAGTCGAGCTGCAGGTCAGCACCAGATCGCCAAGCCCGCACAATCCGCTGAGGGTTTCGGTGCGCGCGCCGAGCGCCTCGCCAAACCGCAGCATTTCGGCATAGCCGCGCGCGATCAGCGCGGCGCGGGCGTTCTGGCCGAGGCCGAGCCCCTCGACCACCCCGCAGGCGATCGCGAGCACATTCTTGACCGCCCCGCCGATCTCCGCGCCGGTGACATCGTCGGAGTAGTAGGGGCGGAACGCGGGCCGTGCGATCGCCGGGGCGAGCCGGTCCCACTGCGCGCGGCCGCCCGCGCAGGCGAGCGTGACCGCGGTCGGGAGGCCCGCAGCGACCTCTTGGGCGAAGGTCGGGCCGGAGAGGACGGCGATTGCGCTGCCGGGCGAAGCTTCGCGTGCGACCTCGTTCATCAGCTGGCCGGTGCCCGCCGCGATGCCCTTGGAGCACAGCACCAGATCGCGCGGCGGCTGCGACAGATCGGCCAGGACTTGGCCGAGCACCTGCGCCGGAGTGACCACCAGCACGGTTGCGAGATCGGCGAGATCGGCGAGATCGCCGGTCGCGCGGATCGTCGGGGCGAGCGCGGCGGAGGGGAGGTAGAGCGGGTTGCGGCGATCGACATTGATCGCCGCGACCACTTCGGGCTCATAGGCCCACAGCACCACGTTGCGCCCGTCGCTTGCGAGCATCTGGGCGAGCGCGGTGCCCCATGCGCCCGCGCCGACCACACCGATGGGAGCGGGCGTGCTCATGCCTTCACTCCGGCACCGCGCACCGCTTCAGCCGCGGGATCGAGCGGCCAGCGCGGGCGGGCGACGATATCGAGCGGATCGCCCGCAAAGCCCGTGCCTTCGAGCGCCAATCGCTCGCAGCCCGCCCACGCGATCATCGCGGCGTTATCGGTGCACAGGGCGAGCGGCGGGGCGGTGAAGCGCATCGCGTGGCCTGCGGCGAGGGCTTCGAGCGCGGCGCGCACCGTCCGGTTGGCCGCGACCCCGCCCGCGACCACCAGCGCAGGGAAGGGTCCGGTGCGCCCCAGCGCCTGTTCGAGCCTGTCGATCAGGCATTCGACGGCCGCCTGCTGGAAGCTCGCGGCAATATCGGCAGGGCGATGCGCGCCGCTTTCGACCGCGCGCAGCACCGCGCTCTTGAGCCCGGCGAAGGAGAAATGCGGTTCGGGCGAGCCCTTGAGCGGCCGCGGCAGGGGCACGGCGCGCGGATCGCCTTCCAGCGCAAGCCGCTCGACCGCAGGCCCGCCGGGATAGCCGAGCCCGAGAATCTTGGCGGTCTTGTCGAAGGCCTCGCCCAGCGCATCGTCGATAGTGGTGGCGAGGCGGCGGTAGCGGCCGACGCCCTCGACCGCGAGGATCTGGCAATGCCCGCCCGAAACCAGCAGCAGGAGATAGGGAAAGCCCAGCGCGCCGTCGGCAAGGCGCGGCGACAGCGCGTGGCCTTCGAGATGGTTGACCGCGATCAGCGGCTTGCCTGCCGCCATCGCCAGCGCCTTGGCGGTGACCAGCCCGACCATCACGCCGCCGATCAGCCCCGGCCCCGCGGTGGCGGCGATCGCGTCGAGATCATCGAGCCGGGCGCCGGCCTCGGCCATGACCTTTTCGAGCATCGGGGCGAGCCGCTCGGCATGGGCGCGCGCGGCGATCTCGGGCACGACTCCGCCATAGGGAGCATGCTCGGCCTCCTGGCTGGCGATCGCCTGCGCGACGATCGTGCGGTCGCCGCGCACCAGCGCCACCGCGGTTTCGTCGCAGCTCGATTCGATGCCCAGCACGAGGGGCTGCTCGGAGATGTGCGTTCGCGATCCCATCCGGCTTCCATCTAGTCCTTGTGAAGGCTAGGGCAAGCGCAGCCATGACTGAAGCATCTGGAAGCCGGCCGAGACTGCGCCTCGGCACCCGCAATTCCCCCCTCGCGATGGCGCAGGCGATCGAGACCCGCGAACGGCTCTGCGCCGCGCACGGCTGGGCCGAGGAGCGGATCGAACTCGTGCCCGTGCTGGCGAGCGGCGACAAGGTGCTCGACCGGCCGCTGTCCGAGATCGGCGGCAAGGCGCTTTGGACCAAGGAACTGGACCAGTGGCTCGGCGAGGGGCGGATCGACTTCTCGGTGCATTCGGCCAAGGACGTCGAGACGATCCGTCCGGAGGCGTTCCATTTCCCCGCCTTCCTGCCGCGCGCCGACCGGCGCGATTGCCTCGTCGGCGCGGCGAGCATCGCTGCCATTCCCCAAAGCGCGGTGGTCGGCACCAGCGCGCCGCGGCGCGCCGCACAGCTCCTCAACCTGCGGCCCGACTGCAAGGTCGTCACCTTCCGCGGCAATGTCGCCACGCGGCTTTCAAAGCTCGCGGCGGGCGAGGCCGAGGTGACCTTTCTCGCCGCTGCCGGGCTCGCGCGGCTGGGCGAGAGCGGGGTCGGGCACGCACTCGATTCCGCGGAGTGGATTCCTGCGGCCGCGCAGGGCGTGATCGCGATCGAGTGCCGCGCCGACGATGCGGAGACCACCGCGCTGCTCGCGGCAATCGACGATGCGCCCACCCGCGCAGAACTCGAAGCCGAGCGCGCGCTGCTCGCCCGGCTTGGCGGCACCTGTCACTCGCCGGTGGCGGTGCTGTGCGAATTGGCCGAAGGGGCGCTCACCCTGCGTGCTGCGCTGTTCAGCCCCGACGGGGCCGAGCGGATCGAGGGCACCGCGCGATTCGCCCCAGGCGATGCCGCCGCTGTCGAAGCGCTCGCCGCCGACCTGCTCGCGCGCGCGACGCCCGGCATCGTGCCGCATTTCCGTCACAAGGATTGAGGTGGAGCTGCTCGCGCTCCGTCCCGAGCCCGGGCTGTCCGCGACGCTCGCCAGCGCCCGCGCGCGCGGCCTCGCGATCACCGGGCACGCGCTCTCCGCGATCCGTACGGTGGAGTGGGATTGCCCCGATCCGGCGACCATCGATGCGCTGCTGATCGGCAGCGCCAATGCAGTCCTGCATGGCGGGGCGAACCTCGGCAGGCTCACGTCCAAGCCGGTCCATGCCGTGGGCGAAGCCACCGCCGCCGCCGCGCGCGCCGCCGGGTTCGCGGTGGCAGGCGTCGGGAGCGGGGGCTTGCAAGGCGTGCTCGATGCGGTCCCTTCCTGTGGCCCCGGCCGCTGCCGCCTGTTGCGCATCGCGGGCGAGGAACGCGTGCCGCTGGTGCCCCCCACGGGCGTCACCATCGCCGAAGTGATCGCCTATCGCAGCGTCGCCTTGCCGCTTGATCCTGCCGTGCCGCAGCTGGCATCGGGCCGAGCGCTGGTGCTGCTGCATTCGGCCGCAACCGCCCGCCACTTCGCAACCGAATGCGATCGCCTCGGCCTCGCACGCACAGGCATCGCGCTTGCAGCGCTGGGCCCGAGGATCGCGGCGGCGGCGGGGGAGGGGTGGCGCACGGTCCACATCGCCGCCCGGCCCGACGAGGCCTCGTTGCTGGAAATGGCCACCGAACTGTGCCAAGAGACCTGACTTCATACCCGTTACCCCGTCGGACAGGCCGTAAAGCGCGGCACCGACAACAGGGCAGGCAAGGTCGCACGAACGGAAAATGATGGTGTCGGACGCTGGGCCAACAGCACAGCCGCAGGCGACAAGCTTGCGCAAGCCTGCTCCTCTTTCGGGGCGCGGGCTGATCCTCGCGGTGCTCGGGGCCTTTCTGGCCGGAGGGGCGCTGGCGGGCGGCGTGCTGTGGTACAAGCTTGATCCCGGTCCCGAAGCTGCCGCGCCTGTCGCGGGGGTCCCCGATGTCGCCCCCGGCAAGGCGCCTGCGCTCACCGCCGAGCCCACGCCGCAACTGGCCGCCGCGATCAAGGCGGAGCAGGCGGCCGAGCGGGTGGCCGAGCAGCAGGGCGGGCTCGACCAGCGTCTCGCGGCTGCCGAGCAGCGGCTGACCCGGCTCGATCTTCAGGCGCAGGCCGCCGCGGGCAATGCCGCGCGCGCCGAGGGCCTGTTGATCGCCTTCGCCACCCGCCGCGCGGTCGAGCGCCAGGCCGAGCTCGGCCCGCTCGCCGATCAGCTGCGACTGCGCTTCGGCGATCAGTGGCCCAACGCGGTCGCCACCGTCATCGAGTTCTCGCGCAACCCGGTCCGCTCCGACCAGCTGCTGGCGCGGCTCGAAGGGCTCGCCCCCGAACTGCGCAAGGGGAGCGAGGGCCCGTCGTGGGAGGCGTTCCAGCGCGAGCTCGGCCAGCTCTTCGTGGTGCGCCGCCAGACCACCCCCTCGCCGCAGCCCGAACGCCGGCTGGAGCGCGCGCGCTGGGCGCTCGAACAGGGGCGCACCAAGGCCGCGATCGAGGAAGTGCGCGGGATGCCGGGTGCGGCCAAGGCGGCGGTGTGGATCAGGGATGCCGAACGCTACGCCAAGGCGATGGAGGCGCTCGAGGTGATCGAGACCGCCGCGGTGCTCGACCAGCGGGGCCTGCGCGACGGCGCGGGCAACCCGGTGCAGCAGCTGAGCCCGCTGGTGGTGCCCTGATCCTTCCGCTTATGCCTTGAGCAGCTGCGGCAGGTCCCCCGAAACCCCGCGCGCCTCGTCCATGAAAAAGCGCTTGAGCAGCGGCGTGCGCTGCACCGCCGCCATGCCGAGCCGCCGCACCGCGCTTGCCGCCGGGCCGGGCACCCCGAACAGGCGGGTGAGCCCGTCGGTTGCGAGCGCCACCATGAAGCTGTCGAGCCCGCGCCAGGTCTCGTAGCGCTTGAGCAGTTCCGCATCGCCCGGATCGAGCCCGAGCCGCGCGCCATCGGCAAGCACCTCGACCAGCGCGCCGACGTCCCGCAAACCGAGGTTGAGGCCCTGCCCCGCGATCGGGTGGATGCCGTGCGCCGCATCGCCGACCAGCGCGAGGCGTTCGGCGGTGATCCTGGCGGTGTGGTGGAAGCCCAGCGGCCACGAGGAACGCTGGCCGACGCTCAGCACCTTGCCGAGCACCCCGCCCATGCGTTTCTCGACCTCGGCGAGGAACGCGCGGTCGCCGAGTTTCATCACCCCCGCGCCGTCGGCTTCCGACACGGTCCACACCAGCGAGGAACGGTGGGTGCCGTCGGCATCGTCATTGAGCGGCAGCAACGCGAACGGCCCGGCGGTGTAGAAGATTTCCCAAGCGACATGGCCGTGCGGCTTTTCGTGGGTCAGCCCGGCGATGATCGCGCGGTGGTGGTAATCCCACTTGGCGATGGTGATCCCGGCGCTGTCGCGGGTTGCCGACTGGCGGCCCTCGGCGGCGATCATCAGCCGGCCCTTCAGCTTGGTGCCGTCGCCAAGCACCGCCGCGACGCCATATTCGCTGCGCTGGCGCTCGGCGACATGCGCCTTGGCGACCCAATTGATCAGCGGTTCCTTCGCCGCCGCTTCGAACAGCGCGAGGCGCAGGCGGCGGTTGGGGAACATCCGCCCGAGCGTGCCGTCCTCCGGGCCGGGGACGAAATCGAGCCGCCCCGGCCGGTTCTGGTCGGTCACCGCGATCGCCGCGATGTCGCAGGCGAAGCGCTCGAGTCCCTCGGCGATGCCGATATTGGTGAAAAGGTGCCAGCTTGCGGTCGAGATCGCGGTGGCGCGGTCGTCGAAGCCCTCGGCGGTGAGCTCGGCCGGATCGGCGCGGTCGATCACATGGGATGAAAGCCCCTTCTTCGCCGCCGCCAGCGCCAGCGTCATCCCCACGAGGCCTCCGCCGAGGATCACGAGGTCGCGGGGATTGTCGGTTGTTGCTGTCACCTTGGGGGCTCCGATTGCGAAAGGCCGGGCTGAAGCCTAGAGGTTAGCCCGTGCCACACGCAAGAATCTTCACAGCCCCGATCCGTCAGTTCGCTGCATGGCTGCTTGCGCTCGCCGCAAGCGTGCTGCTTGCGGCGCCCGCGCTGGCGCAGAGCGCGCCGGACGGCGCCGCGCTGATCGGCAACGACAATATCGCGGTCCAGCTCTATGCCGAGGGCGCGCCGGTCGAGGGCAAGGAATGGACGCTCGCGCTGCACTTCATTCCCAAGGCGCCCGAGTGGCACGGCTATTGGTCGAACCCCGGCGACGCGGGGGCGGGCATGGTGCTCAAGCTCGATCTGCCGCCCGACTGGGAAGTGGGAGAAGCGCGTTATCCGGTGCCCCACCAGCTGGTGGTGAGCGGGCTGATGAACCACGTCTACAAGGGCCCTTACACCGTGCTGGTGCCGGTGGTGCCCGGACCGAGCGTCAAGAGCTTCACGGGGCCGCTCAAGGGCACGGTCGATTACCTCGCCTGCACCGACGAGATCTGCGTGCCGCAGATGGCAAACCTGACCGCCGCTGCCGGAGGCGATTTCGCGCGCTGGCGCACCGAGGTCGCGCCGCTGCTCGATGCCCGCGCGCACTTCGCGATCACCGGCAAGAGCCTGCGCCTCGCGATCCCGCTCCCCGCGAGTGTCGCCTTGGACGATCCGCATGTGTTCGTCGCCAATCAGCGGCTCGTCGCCTACTCCGCCGCGCAGACCTTCCGCCGCAAGGGCGACATGCTGATCGCCGAGATTCCGCTCGACGAATTCGGCGACGGCAAGGCCGAGGCATTGTCGGGCATTCTGTCCTTCGGTGACAATGGCGGGGTCGCCTTCAAGGCCGCGCTCGGGACAGTGCCGGGTGGGGGCGAGCAGATCGCCGGGCCGATGGGGGCGGCGACCCCGCCGCTGTGGACGCTGATCCTCGGGGCGCTGGCCGGGGGTCTGCTGCTCAACATCATGCCCTGTGTCTTCCCGATCCTGAGCCTCAAGGCGATTGCGCTCGCCCGCGCCGGCGAGAGCGAGGCCAAGGCGCGCGCCGAGGGCCTCGCCTACACCGCCGGTGTGGTGATCGCATGCCTCGCGCTCGGCGGACTGCTGCTTGCCTTGCGCGCAGCGGGCGAGCAGGTCGGCTGGGCCTTCCAGCTGCAGCAGCCGGGCGTGGTCGTGGCGCTGCTGGTGCTCGCGGCAGCGATCACCGCCAACCTGGCCGGATTGTTCGAGCTGCCCTCGTTGAGTTTCGCGGGCGGCGGGCAGCCTGCCGGAGCCTTCGCCACCGGGCTGCTCGCCGCCTTCGTTGCGACGCCCTGCACCGGACCCTTCATGGCGGCGGCGCTCGGCGCGGCGCTGCTGCTGCCGACCCCGCTCGCGCTGCTGCTGTTCGGGATGCTCGGCATCGGCCTTGCGCTGCCGTTTCTCGCCTTGGGCTTCGTGCCTGCGCTTCGGCGGATGCTTCCGCGTCCCGGCGCGTGGATGGAGCGGTTCCGGCGCATCATGGCGATCCCGATGGGCCTGACCGCGCTCGCGCTGGTCTGGCTCACGGTGCAGTCGGGCGGGCGTGCGTTCGGGGCGATCGCGCTGGTGCTGGTGTTCGGCGTGCTGCTCGCGCTGTTCCTGGTCGGCAAGCTGCAGCGCGGTGGCAAGATGGCATGGCCCGCCTTCGGCCTCGTCGCCGCGCCCTTCCTGGCCTTCGCGGTGATCGGTCTGCCCGCGGTCTATGCCGCCAAGAGCGCCGAACCGGCCGAAAGCGTGCTTTCCCCGCAGGCGTTCAGCGCGAAAACCCTGGCCGAGGCGCGCGCCAGCGGCAAGCCGGTGTTCGTGTGGTTCACCGCCGACTGGTGTGTGACATGCAAGGTCAACGAGGCCAGCTCGATCGAGCGCGAGAGCACGCGCGCGGCCTTCGAGAAGGCCGGGGTGGTGGCCATCGTGGGCGACTGGACGGTGCGCGATCCGGCGATCACCGCGTTCCTCACCGAACAGGGCGCCGCCGGCGTTCCGCTCTACCTGTGGTATGCGCCGGGCGCCGCGGCGCCCGAACGCCTGCCGCAGGTGCTCACACCCGCGATTCTGGAGCGGCAGGCGGCGGGACGGAAGTAGCTGCGGGCGCGCCGCGGCAGGCCTCGACCAGCGCCATCGGCAGCGGGCTGGGGTTGAGCCGCACCAGCCCCGCGCCCGGCACGGTCACGGTCGCCTCGCGTTCGGGCTTGAGGGCATCCCACGCCGGGTTCGCCGCCGGGGCTTCGCCTTGCCACAGGCTGCGCTGGCCGATGCGCACGGCATCGACCGGAAAGCGCCCGATCCAGCCATTGCCGATCAGCGCCAGCAGCGCGCCCGCCCCCTCGTCGGCCTTGGCATGGCGGGTGATCCTGAGCCGCGCGCCGAGCGTGGCGGGCGCGAGGCATTCGAGCGAAAGAAGCACCGGCTTGCCCGGCACGCCATAGACCAGCCGCAGCGGGTTCTGCGCGCGGCCGGCGCTGCTCACCCACAACGCGCCGGTGGTGTCGGGCGAAGGTTGGGGCTCGGACGGCGCGCCCTCGGGCACCAGCAACGATACCCGTGCCACCGCGGCATCGGTCGGCGGCGGCTTGCACCCCGCGAGGGCGGCGAGAACAGCGCAGGCAGCCAGCGCGGCGGGGAATCGGGCAAGCATGGGGAGCGTGGAGTGACAGGCTTGTGACGCAGGTTCAAGCCTGCCTCAGGGCTTGCCCCCCATCCGCTTGTAGCGCGTCTTGCCGAAGCGCGTCTTGCGCGTCCCCGGCTTGCCTTCGTTCGAACGCCCCACGATCGGCGCGCGCTTCTGGTCATCCGGCAAGCCCAGCTCGTCCGCCTCTAGCCGCCTGATCTCGTCGCGCAGCCGGCCCGCTTCCTCGAACTCGAGGTTCGCCGCTGCATCGCGCATCCGCTTTTCGAGGTCCTCGATGTAGCTCCTGAGATTGTGCCCGACGAGGTTGTTGCGCGCGTCGTCGCCGGTATCGATGACCACGCTGTCCTGCGAGGCGGTGTGCGCGACGATGTCGTGGATGTTGCGCTTGATGGTCTGCGGCGTAATCCCGTGCGCTTCGTTGTATTCCTGCTGCTTGGCGCGGCGGCGGTCGGTTTCGGCGAGCGCGCGTTCCATGCTGCCGGTGATGCGGTCGGCATAGAGGATCACGCGGCCATCGACATTGCGCGCAGCCCGCCCGATGGTCTGGATGAGGCTGGTCTCGGAGCGCAGGAAGCCTTCCTTGTCGGCATCGAGAATGCACACGAGGCCGCATTCGGGAATGTCCAGCCCTTCGCGCAGCAGGTTGATCCCGACCAGCACATCGTAGACCCCGAGGCGAAGATCGCGGATCAGTTCGATGCGCTCCAGCGTCTCGACGTCGGAGTGCATGTAGCGCACCCGGACGCCCGCCTCGTGCATGAATTCGGTGAGGTCCTCGGCCATGCGCTTGGTCAGCGTGGTCACCAGCGTGCGGTAACCGAGCTTGGCGGTCGCCTTGCACTCGGTGATGCAGTCCTGCACCTGATCTTCGACCGGGCGGATGGTGACCGGCGGATCGATCAGTCCGGTGGGGCGGATGACCTGTTCGGCGAAGACCCCGCCGGTCTGCTCCATTTCCCATCCGCCGGGGGTGGCGCTGACGCAGAAGGTCTGCGGGCGCATCGCGTCCCACTCGTTGAAGCGCAGCGGGCGGTTGTCGATGCAGCTCGGCAGGCGGAAGCCGTATTCGGCGAGGGTCAGCTTGCGGCGGTGGTCCCCGCGCGCCATTGCGCCGATCTGCGGCACCGTCTGATGGCTTTCGTCGACGAACAATAGCGCGTTCTCGGGGAGGTATTCGAACAGCGTCGGCGGCGGCTCGCCCGGCAGGCGACCGGTGAGGAACCGGGAATAGTTCTCGATCCCCGCGCAGCTTCCGGTCGCCGCGATCATCTCGAGGTCGAAATTGGTGCGCTGTTCGAGCCGCTGACGTTCGAGCAGCTTGCCTTCCGCCTCTAGCTCCTTGAGGCGCTCTTCGAGCTCGAACTTGATGGCGGCGGTCGCCTGCTTCATCGTCGGGCCGGGGGTGACATAGTGCGAATTGGCGTAGACCCGCACCTTCTCGAGGCTCGCCCCCTTGGTGCCGGTGAGCGGATCGAACTCCGCGATCGCCTCGATCTCGTCGCCGAAGAAGCTGACCCGCCAGGCCATGTCCTCGTAGTGCGAGGGGAAGATTTCGAGGCTGTCGCCGCGCACCCGGAAGCAGCCGCGGGTAAAGGCGGCGTCGTTGCGCTTGTATTGCAGCGCGACGAGCTTGCGGATCAGCTCGCGCTGGTCGACGGTCTCGCCCACCTTGATGTCGAAGATCATCGCCGAATAGGTCTCGACCGAGCCGATCCCGTAGAGGCAGGAGACCGAAGCCACGATGATCACGTCGTCGCGTTCGAGCAGCGCGCGGGTGGCCGAGTGGCGCATGCGGTCGATCGCCTCGTTCACCGAGCTTTCCTTCTCGATATAGGTGTCCGAACGCGGCACGTAGGCTTCGGGCTGGTAGTAGTCGTAGTAGGAGACGAAATACTCGACTGCGTTTTCGGGGAAGAAGCTCTTGAATTCGCCATAGAGCTGCGCGGCGAGGATCTTGTTGGGGGCGAGCACCAGGGCGGGGCGTTGCAGGGTCTCGATCACCTTCGCCATGGTGAAGGTCTTGCCCGAGCCGGTGACGCCGAGCAGCACCTGCGTTTTCTCGCCTTCCTCGGCCGCGCCCACCAGCTCGCGGATCGCGGTCGGCTGGTCGCCTGCGGGTTCATAGTCCGAGACCAGCCTGAACGGGATGCCGCCCATCGACTTGTCGGGCCGGGCGGGGCGGTGCGGGGTGAAATTGGCGCCCGTTTCGGGCTCGTCCAGTCCGCGGCGGATCACGAGTTCGGCCATGTCTCCTGTATGGGGAACAAAGCGGGCACGTTCAAGGTGCCTTGCGACGGGCTGCATCGCCGACGCGGATGCGCTATGCTGGCGGCAGCGGCGCATCTTCGCGGCAGCAGGAGACGATACCATGAAGCACATCACCCTTATCGCCGCAGCGGCGGCGGCGCTGCTCGCGGGCTGTTCGGGCGGGGGCAATGCCGATGCCGACGGCAATGGCACGGTCACCACCAAGGAAGCCGCCAAGAAGGTCGAGAGCGAAATGCCCAAGCCCCAGCCCGGGCTCTACAAGACCACCGTCACCATGACCGAGATCGCGATCCCCGGCGTTCCCGCGGGGCATGGCGCCGGGCAGGTGGTGACCACCGAGGACTGCCTCACCCAGGAAGAGGTCGACAAGGGCTACGAGGCACTCGTCAAGCAGGGGCAGGATGGCGATTGCTCCTACGAACGCTTCGACCTTTCGGGGGGCAAGATCGACGCCGTGATGGTGTGCAAGGCCGAAGGGCGCGCGATGCGAATGGAAATGAACGGCACCACCACGCCGACCAGCGCCGATCTGGCCGCGACGATGGCGATGGATTTCGATGGCGCGGGCAAGGGCACGATGAAGTTCACCGCCAAGCACCAGCGGGTGGGGGATTGCCCGGCCAAATAGCGGCCCGACCCTCATGTAGTTTGTTACACTTCAGGGAACATTCAGGCAGGCGGTGGCTTGAAAGCGTCATGTCCGCCGCCCGCCGCCTTCCCGAATTCCCGCGCCTGCCCGCGCCGCTGCTCGCGGCTGCGGCGAGCGCGCAGGCGCAGCAGGCCTATGCGGCGAGCGAATTCGCCCGCCGCGTCGCGCTGGCACGGGAAATCTGCCCCGAGGAGTTCGAGGTCGGCAAGCCGCGGCTGCTCCGCCTGCTCGGCGAGGCCGAAGTGCTGCTCGAACCGCTGCGCCGCCCCGCGCGCCGGATCACGATTTCGCCGACCCGCAATCCGCAGGTGGCGATGATCCTGCCCGGCTTCGGCACCCGGCCCGGTCGGATGCGCTATCTCGCGCGCCAGCTCGAAGCGGCAGGGCATGTCGCCAAGCGCTGGGGGCAGGGGCGCAACTGGGGGCCGCGCCCCGAGACCTTCGAGCAGATCGAGCACCGCCTCGCCGAGCTCCACGCGCGCCACGGGCGCAAGGTGGTGCTGATCGGCTGGAGCCTCGGCGGGCTCTACGCGCGCGAGCTTGCCAAGCGGCAGCCCGGGGCGGTCGCCAAGGTGGTCTCGATGGGCTCGCCCTTCAGCGGATCGCCGCGCGCCAACAATGTCTGGCGTGCCTACCAGTTCATCACGGGGCATTCGGTGGACGCTCCGCCGATCGATGCCGATCTCGCGGTCAAGCCCCCGGTCGAGACCGTGGCGCTGTGGAGCGCGCATGACGGCGTGATCGCGCCGCGCTGCGCCGCCGGCCGCCCCGGCGAGCGGGACCGTGCGGTGGCAGTGCGCTGCACGCACCTCGGCTTCACCTATGATCCGCGGGTGATTGCCGCACTGCTCGCCGAACTCGAGGCGACCCGCGCCTGACGCTATCTTGCGCGATTGCGCACGGCGCGCTTTCCTTTTGCGAAAGCCCGGTTACATTGCTGCACTGCACACAGCATGTAGGGGTCGATGCAGGGGCGGGGCAGCAACTTCGACGAGATGTTCGACGGCGCAGGCAACACCCGCCCGGCCTATGCCGAATACTGCCGCTGGTACGAAGAGCAGCCCCCCGAATTCCTGCGCCGCAAGGACCGCGAGGCCGATGACGCCTTTCGCCGCACCGGCATCACCTTCAACGTCTATGGCGAGGATCAGGCTGAAGAGCGGCTGATCCCTTTCGACATGGTGCCGCGGATCATCACCGCGTCCGAATGGCGCAAGCTTTCGCGCGGGATCGAACAGCGGGTCCGCGCGCTCAATTCCTTCCTCTACGATCTCTACCACCGGCAGGAGATCGTGCGCGCCGGGCGTCTGCCCGAACGCCTGCTGCGCAAGAACGAGGCGTGGCTCGCCAACATGGTCGGTTTCACCCCGCCGGGCGGCATCTACACCCATATTGTCGGCATCGACCTGGTGCGCACCGGGCCGGACGAGTTCTTCGTGCTCGAGGACAATGCGCGCACGCCTTCGGGGGTCTCCTACATGCTGGAGAACCGCGAGACGATGATGGGAATGTTCCCCGACCTGTTCAGCCGGGTCGCGGTCGAGAGTGTCTCCAACTACCCGCGCCGGCTCGCGCGCAGCCTTGCCGCCTCGGTGCCCCCCGCCTTTGCCGGGGGCAAGCCGACCGTGGCGGTGCTCACTCCGGGGATCTTCAATTCCGCCTATTTCGAGCACGCCTTTCTCGCCGACCAGATGGGGGCCGAGCTGGTCGAGGGGAGCGACCTGCGCGTGGTCGACGGGCGGGTGCAGATGCGCACCACGCGCGGCTACGAGCCGATCGACGTGCTCTACCGCCGGGTCGACGACGAGTTCCTCGATCCGCTCACCTTCAACCCCGGCTCCGTGCTCGGGGTGCCGGGGATCATGGACGTGTACCGCGCGGGCGGCATCACCATCGCCAACGCGCCCGGCACCGGGGTGGCGGACGACAAGGCGATCTATTCCTTTATGCCCGAGATCGTCGAATTTTACACCGGCGAGCGCCCGCTGCTGCCCAATGTCGAGACCTGGCGCTGCGCCGACAGGTCGAGCCTTGCCTATGTGCTCGACAATCTCGCCGAGCTGGTGGTCAAGGAGGTCCACGGCTCGGGGGGATACGGGATGCTGATCGGGCCGACCGCGTCCAAGCGCGAGATCGAGGCGTTCCGCGAGAAGCTGGTCGCCAAGCCCGACAATTACATCGCGCAGCCCACGCTCGCGCTCTCGACCTGCCCGATCTACACCCGCGCGGGGCTCGCGCCGCGCCATGTCGATTTGCGGCCCTTCGTGCTGGTCTCGCCCGAAGGCATCGATATCACGCCCGGTGGGCTCACCCGGGTTGCGCTCAAGAAGGGGTCGCTGGTGGTCAATTCCTCGCAAGGGGGCGGCACCAAGGACACCTGGGTGCTGAAGGACTGATCCGCCATGCTCGGCCGCACCGCCAACAGCCTGTTCTGGATGTTCCGCTATCTCGAGCGGGCCGAGAACACCGCGCGTCTGCTCGAGGCGGCGCTGCGCATGGCGCTGACCCGCGATCTGGTGACGGCGGAGGCGGAGTGGCGCTCGGTGATCGCGACGCTCGGCCTTGGCGCGGCCTACGAGGCGGCGCACGAGACCTATGATGGCCTTGCGGTGTGGAATTTCGTGCTGCGCGGCAGCAGCAACCCCGGTAATGTCCGTGCGATGTTCGCCGGCGCGCGCAGTAATGCGCGGATGGCGCGGATCAACATCTCCTCGGACGTGTGGGAGGCGGTCAACGCCAACTGGATGCGGCTCGATGCGCTGCTTGCCCGGCCGGTCGGGCAGGGGGTGGTGGGCGAGGTGCTGGGCGCGGTGCGGCGCGCGGGCACCGAGGTTCACGGCGCCTTCGAGGGCTCGATCCTGCGCGACGAGGGCTACCACTTCGCGCGAACAGGCACCTTTATCGAGCGCGCGGATTCGACCGCGCGCATTCTCGACATGAAATACTTCCTGCTGCTCCCCTCGCTCTCCTATGTCGGGTCGAGCCTTGATACCGGGCAGTGGGAACAGGTGCTGCGCTCGGTCGCGGGCGCGCGCGCCTACAGCTGGCTCAACGCCGGACAGATCGAGGCGCGCGGGATCGTCGAGTTCGTGGTGCTCGACGAACGGTTTCCGCGGAGCCTCGCGTTCTGCCGCAACGCGCTGCGCGATTGCCTCGCCGCGCTCGCCCGCGCGCATGGCGGGGAAGGCCGCGCGGTCGCGCTGATGCGCGAGGCCGATGCCCGCATCAGCCACCTCGGCGTCGACCAGATCTTCGAGCAGGGCCTGCACGAGTTCCTGATCGATTTCCTCGCCCGCAACGGTGCCATCGCGCAGGCGATCGCCGCGGACTACCGGTTCCACGCATGAGCACGCTGCGCCTCTCGATCCGCCACACCACGCACTATGCCTTCGCCGAGCCGGTGGTCCACGCGCTCCAGCGGCTGCGGTTGACCCCCAAGGAAACCCAGGGGCAGAGCATCGTGCTGTGGGACATGCATTTCGAAGGCGCGCATGCCGAGCTGCAATATGACGATCAGCACTTCAACCATGTCACCCTGATCGGCCTCGCGCCCGGCGCGCGCGAGGTCACCGTGGTCTGCGAGGGGGTGGTGGAGACCGAGGACAATGCCGGGGTGATCGGCCGCCACTCGGGCCATTTGCCGCTGTGGAGCTTCCTGCGACAGACCCCGCTGACCCGCCCGGGCGCCAAGCTGCGCGCGCTGCTGCGCGAAGTGCCCGGCACCCCGGCCGACGCGCCGCTCGACTACCTCCACGCGCTTTCGGCCGCGGTGCGCGCGCGGGTCGCCTACGAGACCGGGCGCACCCATGCCGCCACCACCGCCGAGGAAGCGGTCGGATCGGGCTACGGCGTGTGTCAGGATCACGCGCATATCTTCATCGGCGCGGCGCGCGCGCAGGGCGTGCCCGCGCGATATGTGAGCGGCTATCTGATGATGGACGACCGGATCGAACAGGAAGCGACCCATGCCTGGGCCGAGGCCCATGTCGAGGGTCTGGGCTGGGTCGGTTTCGATGTCTCCAACGGGATCAGCCCCGATCCGCGCTATGTCCGCCTCGCCACGGGCAATGATTATCGCGACGCCGCGCCCATCACCGGGATAAGCCTCGGCAGCGCGGCGGCCGAGGTGCTGACCGTGGGTGTGGCGGTGGAGGGGGTGCCATCGACGCAGACCCAGTCGCAATCGCCCGGGGCGCAGCAGCAGGACCAGCGGCCCCAATAAGACGACAGGCCCGCGGCGCGGGTTTTGCGCAGGCGCGCACGCGTGGCTAAAGGTGGGGCGCTAGGGCTCGGCGCGAGCGGGAGGAGAACGAAAGACATGACCTATTGCGTGGGCATGGTGCTCGACAAGGGCCTGGTGCTGATGAGCGACACCCGCACCAATTCGGGCGTCGACAACATCTCGACCTTCCGTAAGCTGTTCCACTGGAGCGTGCCGGGCGAACGGATGGTCGCGGTGATGACCGCGGGCAACCTCGCGACCACGCAGGCGGTGGTGAGCCAGCTCGAGGAGCGCACCAAGGCCCCGGCCGATCGCGACAACTGCCTGTTGCGCGGTGCCACGATGTTCCAGGTCGCGACCGAGGTCGGGCGTCTGCTGCGCACCACCATCGAGGAGGTGCAGCGCGCCAATGGCGACACCGGCAAGGGCCGCTTCACCGCCACGATGATCGTCGCCGGACAGATCAAGGGGATGCAGCCGCGCCTGTTCATGATCTACCCCGAAGGCAATTTCATCGAGGCCAGTTGGGACACGCCGTTCTTCCAGATTGGCGAGACCAAGTATGGGCGCCCGATCCTGATCCGCGGTTATGAGCGCGACATGAGCTTCGAAGATGCGGTCAAATTGCTGATGGTAAGTTTCGACTCGACCCTGAAGGCTAACCTGTCGGTGGGGCTGCCGCTCGATCTGCTGGTGATCGGCAAGGATGAGTTCGCGGTCACCCACTCCCACCGGGTGACCGATGAGGACCCCTATTTCGACGCGATTTCATCGGGTTGGGGCAATGCTTTACGATCCGCGTTCCATTCCTTACCGTCCTATCGGTTTTGCCCTAAGGACTAACCGCATTAACGCGATCAACGTCCAAACCGGAGCAATTTTCCGAAATATTTTCAGCTTGTTACAAGTTTCGTGAAGGGCTAATGTCTCCGGATTGGCGGCGCTCCTGCGTGAATCCCACATAGGTTAGGCGCAGACGATTTCTCATGACACGCAAAGCCTCTCTCCACTTCATCGATTCGTGCAGCCGCCAGCGTGCCGAACTGGCCCGGGTAGGCTTTGCACTGGGCCACCACTGCGAGGTTTACGGAGACCTCAGCGAACTCGCGGTGCACCCGCCGCGCGAAGGGATCATCATTGCCCGTGACACCGCCGAAGAGGGTGGAGTGGGCATGATCCTCGACCGCCTCGGGCGGCTCGGGATCTGGCTCCCGCTGATCGCGGTCGATGTGCAGCCGCGCCCCGGCCGCATTGTCGAAGCGATCAAGGCCGGCGCGCTCGATTACCTTGCGCTGCCGCTCGATCCGGAACGCTTCACCCGCTGTCTTGCGCGGATCGAGAAGGAGGCCGAGCAGTTCGGCGCCGCCCGCCGCCGCATGATCGAAGCGCGTGACCGCATCTCGACCCTCTCGGCTCGCGAGCGCGAAGTGCTCGATTGGCTCGCCGAGGGCAGCAGCAACAAGGCGATCGCCCGCGAGCTCGACATCAGCCCGCGCACGGTCGAAATCCACCGCGCCAACATGATGACCAAGCTCGGCGCGCGTCACGCGGCCGAAGCGGTGCGGTTGAAGCTGGAGGCGAAACTGGAACCGAAGCTGCGGGCGTAGCGCCAACGTCTCTGGCCGGCTCGATTGCCCCCCTTGTCGAGCCCGTGCCACGCAGCGCCGGATGGCCAACGGTTTCGCAACCGGGCGGCCTCGGCGCTGGCGCTTCAGCCCGCCGGGGCCGCCGCATATTCCCCTTGCCCGCGACGGCATCCCTAGCGGCAGAACTTCGCCCCCGTCCCCTCGAGGTGGAAGTGATCGCGGTGCGCCGCGTTGTATTCGGGACCGAGCACCGTGCCGAAGCGTTTGCACGCGCTCTTGTGCACCACCCGCAGAAACTCGCGCGTCGCGGCGTCCCCCCCGTCCCAGTCCCGTCTGAGCTCGATCCGGCGGCCATCGGCGAGCACGAAGGCGGCAACATCGATCGCTTCGGCGCGGGCGTGGGCTGACAGGCGATCGGTCCCGGCGACGGTGCGGCAGGCATAGGAGCCCATCGTCTCGATCCGCGCCACCGGGCTTCCGAAGATCTGGCGCGCCGCGCGATCGACCCCGAAGCGCGCCCAGTCATTGAAGGCCTTGGCGGTGTCGCAGCGCACCGGCCCCAGATTGCTGACGCTGAGCGGCGCGCGGTCTCCGGCGAGCGCCATCAGCTGCACCGTGCCGAGCTTGTTGCACCCCGGCGCGGCATAGGAATCGGGCAGCGGGGTGAAGCGCGCGCCGCTCGCGCCGAGATCGGCAAGGCAGCTGGCATCCTCGGGGCGCGGGGCATAGCTCTGCGGGGCCGAAGCGACCGGCATGGCGGGCCGCGCGGGGGCACGCGCCGTCTCGCTCGCGCGCCCGGGCGCTGTTCCGCCGCTTCCGCCCGGAATCAACGAACCGCACCCCGCCAGCGCGAGCGCCGCGGCGGTGAGGGTCAACCAGCGAAGAATTCCCGTGGCTTTCATGGCTACGAAGTATCCCGCAGGAATAGTTAACAGGCCGGAAACGACCCGCCAACCGACGCGGCATCAGGGCAGCTGGTCCTCGACCTGTTCCCACAGCTCGATCTTCACCCCGTCGGGATCGAGCAGCCAGGCGAACTTGCCGTACCCCTCGTCCGCCTCGCCGAGGATTGCGGTTCCCTTGGCGCGCAGCATCGCGACGAAACCGTCGAGATCGTCGACGCGCAGGTTGATCATGAAGCCGCCCTTGCCGGGCTGGATGTAGGCGTCGTCGCTGAAATGGCTGATCAGCGAATAGGGATGCGCGCGCGGCTCGTCGGCCCAGGCGAGTTGCGGGCCGTAGGCGCCGTCGATCCCGAGCGTCTCGCGATACCACGCGCGAGTCGCCTCCGGGTCCTTGACCACGTAGAACACGCCGCCAAGCCCGGTGATGCGCGGTCCTAGTGATGAATCTCCGCCGGCCATGTCCCGCCCTCCCCGTGGGGCGCATTATGCCTCACGCTGCGACCGGAAGGAAGGGTGCAGGGCCGCGCAGCTTGGAGGAGCACAGGGGATCACCGCGCGGCCCTGACATCGCCTGTTCGGCGCGGGAGGGCGGTTGGTTACCGCGCGGCATTTTTCCCGGTGGCAAGGCTCACCACCACGATCGCCAGCATCGCTGCGGCAAAGCCGGGGACGATCTCGTAGAGCCCCGGCCCACCGAGAAGGGCCTTGTTCCAGCCGAGCGCGATCCAGGCCGCGACCACGCCCGCGCCCGTCACCAGCCCCGCGACCGCGCCCGCCCCGGTCATCCGCGGCCAGGTCAGCGCCAGCAGGATCAACGGACCGAACGCGGCGCCGAACCCCGCCCAGGCGTTCGCGACCAGCCCCAGCACCTCGCTTTGAGGATCGGCCGCGATCACCATCGCGGCGGCCGCCACCAGCGCGACCGACATCCGCCCGATCATCACCGCCTCGCGCTCCGAGGCGTTGCGGCGCAGGAACAGGCGGTAGAAATCCTCGGTCAGCGAACTCGACGAGACCAGCAGCTGCGAGGAGATCGTGCTCATGATCGCCGCCAGCAGCGCGGCATAGAGGAACCCCGTCACCGCCGGGTGGAACAGCAGCTGGGCAAGGACGATGAAGATCGTCTCCGGGTCCGCAACCACCAGGCCGTTGCGCTCGGCGTAGGCGCGTCCCGCCAGCCCGACCAGGATCGCGCCGGCGAGCGAGATCACCATCCAGCCCATCCCGATCAGCCCGGCGCGCGGGACGTTCTCGACCCGGTCGATCGCCATGAAGCGGACGATGATATGCGGCTGGCCGAAATAGCCGAGGCCCCAGGTCACCGCGCTGATGATGCCGATGAGGCTTGCCCCCTGCGTCAGGCTGAGAAAGCCCTCCTGCGGCACGTCGGCGAGGCTGAGCGCGGCCGAGCCCCCCGCGTCCGACAGGATGACCAGCGGCATCACCACCAGCGCCGTCATCATGATCATGCCCTGCACGAAATCGGTCAGGCTGACCGCGAGAAAGCCGCCGATCATGGTATAGGCCAGAACGATCCCGGCGGTGATGACGATACCCAGCATGTAGTCCGAAAGCCCCGTCGCCGGCAGGCTTCCGGCAAAGGCGGTGGCAAACAGCTTGCCCCCGCCGACCATCCCGCTTGCGGTGTAGACGGTGAAGAAGCCGACGATGATCACCGCCGACGTGACCCGCAGCACGGTGCCGCTTTCGGGGAAGCGGTTGGCGAGGAATTGCGGGATGGTGAGCGCATCGCCGAGCCGCTCGGTCTGCTCGCGCAGGCGCGGGGCAACGATGATCCAGTTGAGCGCCGCGCCCGCGGTGAGCCCGATCGCGATCCACGCCTCGACCAGCCCCCCCGCATAGAGCGCGCCGGGCAGGCCCAGCAGCAGCCAGCCCGACATGTCCGAAGCACCGGCGGACAAGGCCGTCACCGCCGGCCCGAGCCCGCGCCCGGCGAGCAGATAGCCCGCGCTGTCGGCCCGGGTCTTCGCCCAGGCATAGAGCCCGATGGCGAGCATCAGAACGAAATAGGCGGCAAGGCTCGCGAGCGTATGGGCGTTCATCATGGTGCGGGTTATCAAGCGCACGCAGGCTTGACCAGCAGAGCGCGGGACATGGCGGGGGGCTTGTCCCGAACGCGCCATGCTCGGCTGCGAGAATGACGGGGCGTGGGGGTGGATCGGAGAACGCACATGAAGGGCTGGCTGGGGGCGCTGTTCGGGTTCTTTTCGCGCGGCGGCGGCGGCGGCGGCGGCAGCAGCGGGGCACAGCGGCCCGGGCCGGGCGCGCCGGGTGCCGATGAACCCGCCGCTGTCGCCCCCGATCTTGCCGCGCTGATCGGCTTCCCCGTCGAAATTGTTCCCGGGGAACGGGCGCTGGCGCGCTGGGAGGCGTTGCGCGCCGCCGGCAAGGGCTATCCCGTGATCGTCGGCGATGCCGAGGCGCTCGACCGCCTCGCCGAGCAGATGGAGTTCGCCGAGGATGCCGGGGAGGAGGCCGCCGCGATCCTCGCCCGGGCAGCACAAATCGCATGGCCGCAAGCGATGTTCGACGCTCGCCGCGCCGATCAGGCCGCCTATGCTGCAGAGTTTCCCGATGTGTTCGACGAGGAGTACGGCGCTGAAGTCGGCGACTGGCCAGCCGCGGTGGACACTTCGGTGGCGCTCACGGTGCACGCCGACATCCTCACCGGCAAGCCATTTCCCGTCTGCCACATCGTCATCCTCCCGGTCGACCATGGCTGGGAGGTGCCAGCCCATCTCGCGTGGGGGGGGTGGAACGAGAACCCCGAGCCCGCGCTGCATGTCGCGGCACTCAAGTCATGGCACGAGCGCTACGGCGCAGAGCTCGTCGGCATGAGCGGAGACGTCCTCAATCTGCGGGTGACCCGCCGCCCGGCGACCCGCGATGAAGCGCTCGAACTGGCGCGTGAGCACTATGCCTATTGCGCCGACATCGTCGATCAGGGGGTCGAGACATTGTCGGCGCTCGCCGCGACGACCATGGCATCCGATTGGTGGTACTTCTGGTGGGATTGACCGTCCCGTCGCAGCAGCAAGGCTGATCGTCCGATCCGCGCCACGCTTCGCGGGTGAAACACCCGCAATCCGCGACGACCCGTGCTGCGCACATCATCGGAACGGAACATCCCGCACCCGTTCAGGTTCTCCAGCGACTCGAAAAACGAGTTTTTTACAGCTAGTAAGCATGGAGTTCCTCATGACGGCCACCACTTCACTGCGCACCATGTGCGCCCTTGCCGCACTCGCGTGCCCGGCGTCCGCCTTCGCTCAATCGGAAGATCGCTACTTCGACGGCTTCTATATTTCCGGCGCTGTCGGCGTTGAATCCGTCGATGACCGGAGCCAGGACCAGATCCGGTTCGACACGAACCGCGACGGCAGTTTCGACGACACCGTGCGCACCGGCACGGGCGCCGATGCCTTCGCACCCGGCTTCTGCAACGGCTCGCCCACCGATGTCGCGCGCGCCGAATGCGCCGGCAACGACACCGAGGTCGGCTACGCGCTGCGCATCGGGGCCGATCGTCATCTTGGCAATGGTCCGCTGGTCGCCGGCGTGCTGATCGAAGGCTCGCTTCCGGGCATCGAGGAATCGACCACCGGCTTCAGCAGCACCCCGGCCTCCTACACCTTCTCGCGCGAGATCGACGTCGCGGTGAATGCGCGCGCGCGGATCGGTTTCGCACCCGGCGAGGGGCGGGCGCTGTTCTACGGCACCGGCGGCGTCGGCTTTGCCAAGGTCGACCGCAGCTTCACCACCAGCAACGCGGTGAACTCGTTCGCGTCGCAGAACGAGGATGGCTGGGCCTTCGGCTGGCAGGCGGGCGGCGGCGCCGAGGTGATGCTGAGCCGCAACATCGGTCTCGGACTCGAATACCTCTATTCGCGCTATGACGACGATGACTACTTCGTCGAGATCGGTGCCGGCACCGCGCTGCCGACCAACCCCTTCCTCACCAACGGGGGCGGGACCAACATCCGTCCCTCGAACAATCGCTTCGACTACCACTCGCTGCGCGCGACGCTGAACTTCCGGTTCTGATCGGTCGCTGAAACGGGAAACCCCGCGCGAGACAGCCTCGCGCGGGGTTTTTTGTGGCTTCAGGCGAAGCGCCGGCTCAATCTTCCTTCTTGCGCCGCGCTTTCTTGCGCTCGTGCGGATCGAGGATCGCCTTTCTCAGCCGGATCGATTGCGGGGTCACTTCGACCATCTCGTCATCGTCGATATAGGCGATCGCCTGTTCAAGGCTCATGCGGCGCGGCGGGGTGAGGCGGATCGCGTCGTCCTTGCCGCTCGAGCGGATGTTGGTGAGCTGCTTGGCCTTCAGGGGGTTCACTTCAAGGTCCTCGGGCTTGGCGTTCTCGCCGATCACCATGCCTTCATAGACCTTCATCTGCGGGCTGATGAACAGCGTGCCGCGCTCCTCCAGCGAATTGAGCGCATAGGCCACCGCCTCGCCGTCGCCGTTCGAGATCAGCACGCCGTTGATGCGGCCTTCGATCGGACCCTTGTAGGGACCGTACTTCTCGAACAGGCGGTTCATGATCCCGGTGCCGCGCGTGTCCGACAGGAATTCGCCGTGATAGCCGATCAGGCCGCGCGAGGGGGCGGAGAAGGTGATGCGGGTCTTGCCCTGACCCGAAGGACGCATTTCGGCAAGGTCGGCCTTGCGGCGCTGCATCTTCTCGACAACCGTGCCCGAGTGCTCGTCATCGACGTCGATCACCACGGTCTCGTAAGGTTCCATGCGCTTGCCGTCTTCCTCGCGGAACAGCACCCGCGGGCGCGAGATCCCCAGTTCGAAGCCTTCGCGGCGCATCGTTTCGATCAGGACGCCGAGCTGGAGTTCGCCGCGCCCGGCGACTTCGAAGCTGTCCTTGTCCTCGCTCTCGGTCACCCGGATCGCGACGTTGGTCTCCGCCTCGCGCAGCAGGCGGTCGCGGATCATGCGGCTGGTCACCTTGCTGCCCTCGCGCCCGGCGAGGGGGGAGTCGTTGACCGAGAAGCGCATGGCGAGCGTCGGCGGATCGATCGGCTGGGCGGCGATCGGCTCGGTCACCGAAGGATCGCAGATGGTGTTGGCCACGGTCGCCTTCTCGAGCCCCGCAAGCGCGATGATGTCGCCCGCGCGCGCGATCTCGACCGGCACGCGCTCGAGCCCGTCGAAGCTCATCAGCTTGGTGGCGCGGCCGGTTTCGATCACCTTGCCGTCCATGTCGATGGCGTGGATCGGGTCGTTGACCCGGATCGTGCCCGACTGGACGCGGCCGGTCAGCACGCGGCCCATGAAATTGTCGCGGTCGAGCAGGGTGGCAAGGAAGGCGAACTTGGCGTCGGGGTCGAGCCCGGGCGAGGGCACGTGCTCGATCACCTTGTTGAACAGCGGGGCGAGCGTGCCTTCGCGCGCGTCGGCGTCCTCGCTCGCATAGCCCTCGCGTCCGCTGGCGTAGAGCACGGGGAAATCGAGCTGTTCGTCGCTCGCATCGAGGCTGACGAACAGGTCGAACACTTCGTCGAGCACTTCCTGCGGACGGCCGTCGGGGCGGTCGATCTTGTTGACCACGACGATCGGCCGGAGCCCCAGCGCGAGCGCCTTGCCGGTCACGAACTTGGTCTGCGGCATTGCCCCTTCGGCACTGTCGACCAGCAGGATCACGCCATCGACCATCGAAAGGATGCGCTCCACCTCGGCGCCGAAATCGGCGTGGCCGGGGGTGTCGACGATGTTGATGCGGGTGGTGGTGCCGTCCTGTTCCCATTCCACGCTGGTGCACTTGGCGAGAATGGTGATCCCGCGTTCCTTTTCGAGATCGCCCGAATCCATCGCGCGTTCCTCGACCCGCTGGTTATCGCGGAAGGTGCCCGATTGGCGGAACAGCTGGTCGACCAGCGTGGTCTTGCCGTGGTCGACGTGGGCGATGATCGCGATATTTCTGAGTGCGGACGACATGGAGGGCGATACTTCCGGTGATGGCCGGACGGGGATGTCCGGGGCGGGGGATGCAGGCATCCCGGGTGGGCGCGCTGCGTTAGACGGGGTTTGTGGCGGGCCTGCGACAGCGCGCGACGCTACGGCAACCGCCGCAGGAACCGCGCGTGCTGCGCTGCAACATCGCCGCGGCGCCTAGCAGGGGCGGGCGCGGCGGGCAAGCGCCGGGGCGCACGCAGGTTCGGGCGGCGCCCGCAACACTGTGACTCTTGCGCAACAATATGACGATTTGCCCTGAGAAAACGCGGGTGAGCGGCTTGTGACAGACACGACACTCGCTTAACACGGCTCGCATACGACCACGGGAGAGATCGCATCCAATGCGGTGCGTGCCCATCGCGGGCCGGGGTCGGAGGATTAGGAGAGGAACTTCCATGCGTTCGACCTTCACCGGCACTGCCGGCGCCTATCGATTCACCCTGCTGGCAGGGGCCGCCGCCTTCGCGCTCGCCGCACCCACCACCGCCTTCGCCCAGGACCAGGCCGATGAGCCCGAGGTTCAGGCCGCCGAGGGCAGCAACACCATCATCGTGACCGCCTCCAAGCGCGAGCAGACGCTGCAGGATACCCCGATCTCGGTCTCGGTGACCAGCGGCGAGACGATCGAGCGCGCCCAGATCCGCGACGTGCTCGACCTCCAGACCGTGGTGCCCTCGCTGCGCGTCAGCCAGCTTCAGACCTCGTCGGCGACCACCTTCATCATCCGCGGCTTCGGCAACGGCGACAACAACTTCGGGATCGAGCCTTCGGTCGGCGTGTTCATCGACGGCGTGTTCCGCTCGCGCTCGGCCGCGTCGCTGTCCGACCTTAACTTCATCCAGCGCATCGAAGTGCTGAGCGGGCCGCAATCGACGCTGTTCGGCAAGAACGCGAGCGCCGGGGTGATCTCGGTCGTGACCAAGGAGCCGCAATACGAGTTCGGTGGCCAGGTCGAAGCGAGCTACGGCAATTTCAACCAGGTGTACCTGCGCGGTGAAGTCACCGGCCCGATCACCGACAACATCGCCTGGTCGCTCGACGGCACCTATCAGCGGCGCGACGGTTTCGGGCGGATCGTCAACCTCAACAACGCCGAGATCAATGATCGCGATCGCTGGTCGGTGCGCGGCAACCTGCTGATCGAGCCGACCGCGGACCTCAAGATCCGCCTGATCGGCGACTACAGCAAGATCGACGAAGTTTGCTGCCAGACCGGAAACCTCGCGGTGGGCGGGATCACGCAGCTTGCCATTGGCGGAGTCGGAGGCCAGTTCTCGACCTCGCTGTTCGGCGGCGACAACTACCTTAACGTCGTTCCCAGGAACGAGAACGAAAACTACGGCGTCTCGGGCCAGGTCGATTGGTCGTTCGGCAACATCACCCTGACCTCGATCACCGCCTATCGCGAGCTGCGTAATGCCTTTTCGCAGGACGTCGACTTCACCAGCGCCGACATCACGGTCGAATCGCGCGATCAGTCGGTCGATACCTTCACGCAGGAACTGCGCCTTGCCACCGATTTCGACGGGCCGTTCAACTTCCTGCTCGGCGGGTATTACTTCGACGAGCAGATCGGGCAGGACAGCTCGCTCACGGTCGGGCGCGACTTCCGCAATTTCGCTGCGATCCAGGCCGCGCCTGCCGCGCTGCTGCCCCCCAATCCGACCGCGGCCCAGCGCATTGCTGTCGGCAATGCCGTGCTGCGTCAGGTCGAAGCTGGTCTCGGCCTGCCGCTCGGCTCGATCCTCGGCGGCACCGGAACCGGTCTGACCCGCGAGCGCTTCAACCTCGACAACACCTCGTGGTCGATCTTCGGCACCGTTGATTTCGAGCCGATCGACGGCCTCGTGTTCACCGGCGGGTTCAACTACACCGACGACAAGAAGGACTTCGCGATCAACACGCAGGCGCTTGATCCCTTCGCGAACATCAACCTTGTCGACGCCTTCATCACCGGGGCGACCGCTGGCGCCGTGCGCAACCGCGCGCAGTTCCAGGCGCTGCCCGCAGCCAACCAGGCGGCGCTGCTCGCCGCCGCGACCAACCCGGCGGTCAACACCCTGCTGCCGCTGTCGGTGCTGCAGTTCCAGACCCCTTCGCCGGTGGTTCCGAACGCTGTCGAGCCCGGCCGCACCCGTGACGACAAGTTCACTTATCTGCTGCGCGCCTCGTACGAGATCTCGAACGAGATCAATGTCTACGTTAGCTATGCAACCGGCTTCAAGGCGAGCTCGGTCAACCTGTCGCGCGACAGCCGCCCGCTGTCGACCGATTACATCCCCGGGCCGGGCGGGGTGCTCGGCGCGACAGCCCGTTCGCCGGGTTCGACTTTCGCTGCGCCCGCATCGCCGATTACCAATGCCGGGCTCGCCACCCCCAACCTCAGCACCGGAACGCGTTTTGCCGGTCCGGAGAACGCCGAGGTATGGGAAATCGGCATGAAGGCGCAGTGGCCGGGCTTCGGCTTCAACCTCGCGCTGTTCGACCAGTCGATCAAGGGCTTCCAGAGCTTCCTGTTCACCGGCCTCGGCTTCGGCCTTGCCAACGCGGGCGAGCAATCGGTCAAGGGCTTCGAACTCGACACGCGGATTCAGCCGGTCGACGCGCTGGAGTTCACCTTCGCGGCGACCTACCTCGATCCGCTCTACGACGACTTCACCGGTGGCCCGCTCGGCAACCTATCGGGCACGCGTCCGGCCGGCATCCCCGAGTGGAACCTGCGCACCTCTGCAACCTATACGCAGGAATTCGGTGACAGCGCGCGCCTGATCACGCGGTTCGATTACAGCCACTCGAGCAGGGTCCAGATTCTCGACGGCCTGGCAGGCTTCAATCCTGCCCTGTTCACCCGCGAGATCAACCTTGTGAACGCCTCGACCACCCTTGCGCTCGACAACGGGCTGGAGCTTGGCTTGTTCGCGCGCAATCTTTTCCAGGATGAGTACCCGCTCACCATCGCGCCGGGTGTGGCGCAGGCTGGGACCGTGTTCGGGTACCCCAGCACGCCGCGCACCTGGGGCGGCGTGGTGCGGTTCAAGTTCTGATCCAGCGCCTCGTCGTGCGAATTCGGGGCCCCGCGCAGCGATGTGCGGGGCCCTTTTCGTTTGCCTTGGCGCGCGGATTGTGATGGTTTCGCAAGGCTAGGGCGCGGGCGCAGCTTCAAGGGGGATCACTGCAATGGAATGGATGATTTTGCCGTTCAGGCGCTATGCCGATTTCGAGGGCCGTTCGCGGCGCAAGGAGTTCTGGATGTTCCAGCTCCTCAACGCGATCATCGGGGCGGTGCTGGTGGGGCCGTTTATCGTGAGCTATTTCGGCGCGATTGCGGCGGCCGGGGGCGATCCGGGGGCCGAGGAAGCGGTGATCGAGAACATGATGGCGAACGGCATCGGCCTCTCGCTGATCGGGATCATCCTGTATGTGCTCTACGCGCTGGCGGCGTTCATCCCCTCGATCGCGGTAACGGTGCGCCGGTTCCACGATCGCGACATGTCGGGCTGGTGGTATCTCGGGCTGACCGCGGTGAGCCTCATCCCGTTCATCGGCTTCCTCGCCAGCATCGCGATGTTCGTGTTCATGGTTCTGCCGGGAACCGACGGGGCCAACCGCTTCGGCGAGGACCCGAAGAACCCCTACAACGAGGACGTCTTCGCCTGATGCGGCGCGGCGCGGGGGCGCGCCAAGGGGGCTGAATGATCGCGATCGGGCGCGTCCTGACGACTAGCTTTGCCATGTTCCGCCAGCGCTTCTGGCTGCTGGTGGCGATGTGGCTGGTGTTCTTCGCGATCCAGACCGCGGGCTCAATGGTCCTTGGCGCCGCGGTGGCGGTGCTGGGGATCGCCGGGGCGGCGGGCCTCGGCGGCGGGCTCGCGGATCCGGCGGCGCTGACCGGGGCGGGGATCGCGGCGATGCTGTTCGCGTTGCTGCTTTACGGGGCCTACGCTGCGATCGCGCTCGCTCAGCAGGCGGCCCTGGTGGTGCTGGCTTCGCCGCTGGAACAGCCCGCATTCGGCCCGGCTCTGGTGCGCGGCTTCCGCAGCGTGCTGCCCTTTCTCGGCCTGCTTGTCATCCTGATCCTGGCCTATGCCCTGTTTGCGCTCGCGCTCGGCCTGGCGGCTGCCGGGACGGCGTTTGCGGGTCAGCCCGTGCTTGAGGTTGTTGCCGTGGTGCTGGCCCTGCTGCTGCTGCCGGTGATGCTCTATCTCGCCTGCCGCTTTGCGGTGGTCATTCCGGTGGTGGCGGTGGAGCAGGTCACCCACCCGGTTGCCGCGCTGCGCCGCGCGTGGCGCGTGACGCGCGGCAAGGTGATCGGCGTGCTGCTGACGCTGCTCGCCACCGGGGCGCTCGGCATCGTGGTGGTGGGGGCTCCGATCGGCCTGTTCATCGCGGTTATCGGCAGCAGCAATGAACCCGGCGTGCTCGCGGTTGTCGGGAGCATCTTCGCGCTGTTGCTGCTGCTTCCGCTGTTCATTCTTTACTCGCTGTTCGTGCCGGTGGTGAACGCCGTGCTCCATGCCGAGCTGATGGGTGGCGGGGCCGAGCGGCTCGAGGAGATTTTCGCCTAGCGCTACAGCTCGCGCAGCGCCCGCGCCGGCTTGGCCCCGAGCAGCGGCAGCGATCCGGCCAGGGCAAACGCCAGCACCAGCGCCACGCCAAGCCCGAGGACGCCGAGCACTTCGCCCCAATCGGGCAGCCAGTCGAACTCGAACAGCTGGGTGATCACCACCCAGGCAAGCCCCCCGCCGAGCGCCAGCGCGACCACCGCCAGCACCGCGGCAAGCAGGCCATATTCGGCAAGTTGCAGCAGCAGGATCTGCCGCCGGCTCGCGCCCAGAACGCGCAGCATCACGGTATCGTAAGTGCGCGCTGCCCGCGCGGCCGCAATCGCGCCCATCAGCACTGCGAGCCCCGCCAGCACCGTCACCGCCGCCGCCGCGAGCGTCGCGAGGCTGACCTGCTCGAGCAGCTTCCTCGCCTCGACCAGCAGCCCGCCGGTCTCGATCACCGAGCTCGAGGGCATGTCCCTGACCAAGGCGCGCAGCAGCTTGCCGCGCCCTGCCGGGTCGGCTCCTTCGGGCAGATCGATGCTGGCGACGAGGTTGTGCGGCGCATCGGCAATCGCGTTGCGGCTGAACACGAGGATGAAGTTGAACCCCATGCTCTCCCAGTCGATCTCGCGCAAACTGGCGATCCGCGCGGTGCGCTCCACTCCGAGGATCCCGACGGTGAGGTAATCGCCGACCTTCAGATCGAGCGCGCGGGCCAGTTCGACATCGATCGAGACGAGCGGTTCGCCCTTGTGGAACGGGCTCCACCATTCGCCGGCCACCAGGCGGTTGCCTTCGGGCAGGGTGCCGGCATAGGTCAGCGCCCGCTCGCCGCGCAGGCCCCAGGCGCCCTCGGGCAGCTCCTTGAGATCGGCGACGCGGGTCATCTTGTCCTTGGGACCATAGGCGAGGATCGCCCCGCGCATGGTCGGCACGGTCCGGATCGCGGCCTTGGGGAAGTCGGTCTGCACCAGTTCGAAGAAGCGCGGTTCCTTGGCAGGCGGCACGTCGAGCACGAAGTAATCCGGCGCCTCGCGCGGCACGCGCTTGGCGATGTTGCCATCGATCGCGCTCTGCACCGCGGCGAGCAGCACGAAGGCGGCAAGCCCGAAGCCGAGCGCGGTGACCAACGCTCCGGTCGGCGCGCCGGGGCGATGGATATTGGCGAGCGCGCTCCTGAGCAGCGGGTTGGCCGGGCGCGGCAGGCGGCGCGCGAGGCGCTGGATCGCCCAGCCGAGCCCCGCCAGCAGCGCGAGCGCCCCGCCTGCGCCGAGCAGGAACCCGCCCGAGAGCATCGGCTGCGCGGTGGTCGCCAGCGCCAGCGCGCAGATTGCCGCGAGGCCCACCGCGGTTGCCGCAATCGCGCGCCAATCGCGCGCCAGCGGCACGATGCCCGATCGCATCAGCGCCATCGCCGGAAACGTGCGCGCCCGCAGCAGCGGCGCTGCGGCGAAGGCGAAGGCGACCAACAGGCCATAGCTCGCCGCCAGCAGCAGCGGGCCCGGCGCAATGATGAGGCCGCTTTCGACCGGCAGCAGCCCGTCGAGCGCGGCGGCGAGCAGCGGGGTGATCGCCACCCCGGCGGCGAGCCCGGCAAGGCTCCCCACCAGCGCCGCGACGCCGATCTGCATCGCGTAGATCCGCAAGATATCGCCCGAGGTCGCACCGAGCACCTTGAGGGTCGCGATGCCTGCGCGGCGCTGGTCGAGATAGGACGACACCCCGCCCGCGATCCCGATCCCCGCGATCACCAGCGCGGCAAGGCCCACCAGGGTCAGGAAATCGCTCATCTGCCGCACGAAGCGATCCGCCCCGGGCGAGGCACGGTCGCGCGTGCGGTAGGAAAAGCCGGCGGTGGCGAAGCGCTCCGCCAGCGTTTCCTGCACGCTTTCCGGGTTGCGGCCCGGGTTGGCGAAGGCGATGCGGTGCTTGCTCTTGTAGAGCGCGCCGGGTTGCAGCAGCCCGGCCGCGACCGGCACGTCGGCGGCGACGATCACCGTGGGGCCGAGCTGGAATCCTTCGGAAAGCCGGTCGGGCTCCTCGGCGATCACTCCGGCGACGCGCAGCGTGAGGGTGCCGACCTTGAAGCTGTCGCCCACCGCGATCCCCAGCCGTTCGAGCGCGGTCGCGGCGATCCAGGCGTCGCGCCCCTGCGGCGCGCCGACACTGCGCCCGTCCGCAAGGGTGAGGCGGCCGAACATCGGCCACTTGGCATCGACCGCCTTGAGTTCGATCGGCGCGGCGGCCTCGGGCGTGCTGGCCATCGCCTGCAGGCGGAAGCCGCTCGAAATGGTGCCGTATTGCGCGAGCACCTTGCGTTCCTCGGGCCACAGGTCGCGCTGCCACACCTCGACCTCGAGATCGCCGCCGAGCAGCTCCTGCCCCGACGAGGCCAGCTCGCGCTCGATCGCGGCGGTCAGCGTGCCGATCGCGGCGAGCGCGGCGGTGCCGAGGAAGATGCAGACCAGCAGCAGCCTGAGGCCGCGAAAGCGCGCGTTGAGATCGCGCCGGGCGATCCGCCACGCAGTCCGCAGCGGCAGGCTCATGCGGCGTCCGCGGCGCGGGCGGCAGTGTCCGAGACGATCCGGCCGTCGGCCATCGTCAACACCCGCTCGCAGCGGGCGGCGAGGGCGGCATCATGGGTGATGATCAGCAGCGTCGCCCCGGTCTCGGCGCGGCGCGCAAACAGGAGGTTGATGATCTCCTCGCCCGTGGCGGCATCGAGATTGCCGGTCGGCTCGTCGGCGAAGATCAGGCCGGGGTGCGGCGCGGTGGCGCGGGCGATCGCGACGCGCTGCTGCTCGCCGCCCGAAAGCTGGGTGGGGTAATGCCCGGTGCGGTGCGCCAGCCCGACCGCTTCGAGTTCGGCCAGCGCGCGCGGGGCGGCGTCGGCCATCCCGGCGAGTTCCATCGGGGTGGCGACGTTCTCCGCCGCGGTCATGGTCGGGAGCAGGTGAAAGGCCTGGAGCACGATTCCGATCCGGCCGCGCCGCGCGGCGGCGAGCCCGTCCTCGTCGAGGGCGGTGAAATCGGCGCCCGCCACGCTGAGGCTCCCGCCGCTCGCGCGCTCGAGCCCCGAGAGCACCGCCATCAGCGAGCTCTTGCCCGAGCCCGAGGGGCCGAGCAGCGCCACCACCTGGCCCTGCGGCACGTCAAGATCGATGCCGCGCAGGATCGTGACCGGCGAAGCGGTGTCTCCGAGCGTCAGGGTGAGGTTGCGGGCGGTGATCGCGAGAGAGGGGCTTGTCACGAAGGTCCGATGGCATAGGTGGGGGACACGAACAAGCTACAGCTAGGAAGGTCGCGCGGATGCACAAGCGCCATTGGTCGATTAAGCGTTTCGCCGTTGCTGCGGCGCTGGTGGCGCTGGCAGGCTGCGGCGGCGAGGCCGCAACCGCGCCGGACAGCGGCGAGATCGCCGCGGACGGCAAGCCCGCGCTCCCGGCGATCCCGGTGATGGGGCCGGAGCGCCGCATCATCGCCTTCGGCGACAGCCTGTTTGCCGGCTACGGCCTCGATCCGCGCGATTCCTATCCCGAAAAGCTCGAAGCGGCCTTGCGGGCCAAGGGGATCAATGCCGACGTGATCAACGCCGGGGTCTCGGGCGATACCACCGCGGCGGGCCTCCAGCGGCTCGAATTCACGCTGGCCTCGCAGAAAGAGAACCCTCCGGCGCTGTTCATTCTCGAACTCGGCGGCAACGATCTGCTGCGCGGGCTTTCGCCCGAGGAGACCAGAGGCAACCTCGAACGGATGCTGAAGGTGCTCAAGGCGCAAGGCGTGCCGGTGCTGCTGATGGGGATGCGCGCGCCGCCCAACTACGGCCCCGAATACCAGCAGCAGTTCGACGCGATCTACCGCGATCTTGCCAAGCAATATGGCGCCGCGCTGATCCCCTTCTGGCTCGAGGACATCTATCGCGAGCCGGCGCTGTTCCAGTCCGACCGGATTCACCCCACCGCCGACGGGGTCGAGCGGCTGGTGGCCTCGACCTTGCCGCAGGTCGAAGCGGCGCTGCCGCCCGCGCCCAAGACCTAGACCCGCTCCACGCTCCCGCCCGCGACGCGCCAGATCGCCGCCTCGCTGCGCACGCCATCGAAGGGGGCGAGCTCGGTGCCGGTCATCCACACCTGCGCACGGCCCTCGCGCAGTCGGCGGAACAGCTCGGCGCGGCGCAGCGGGTCGAGATGCGCGGCGACCTCGTCGAGAAGGAGGACACTGGGGCGTCCGGCGGCGGCGAGGATGCCGTGGGCGAGCGTGATCGCGATCAGCATCGCCTTCTGCTCGCCGGTCGAACAGGCGGCGGCGGGCTGCCGGGTCGAAGCCATCTTGACCTCGAGCTCGTCGCGCTGCGGCCCGGCGAGCGCGCGTCCCGCCGCGCGGTCCCGCGGCCGCGCGCGGGCGAGTTCGGCGCGCAATGCGGCCTCGTCGATCGGCCCGCCGGGCCGATAGGCGAGCGCGGGCCGCGCGAAGGGCTCGGGCGGCAGTGCGGAGAGCTCGTCGGTGAGGCGCGCGACGAGTTCGGCGCGGGCGCGCGCCACCGCCGCGCCATGTTCGGCCGCCTGGGCTTCGAGCGCGTCGAGCCAGCGCGGATCGCCGCCGTTCTCGAGCAGCCGACCGCGTTCGCGCAGGGCGGTTTCCAGCGCGTTCACCCGCCGCGCGTGATCGGGGGCGAGCGCGAGCGCCATGCGGTCCATGAACCGCCGCCGCGCCCCGGCGCTGTCGGTGAACAGCCCGTCCATCGCCGGGGTCAGCCAGCTCAGCGCGAGCCATTCGGCGAGGCTCGCGGCGCTCGCCGCCGCGCCGTTGACGCGCACCAGCCGCCGCGCCGGCGCGCCGGGTTCGGTATAGGTGCCGAGCCGCGCGGAGATCGTGCCCGCTTCGGTGAGGCTCGCCCCGATCGCGAAGGCGAGCGGCGGCGCGCCCGGGGCAGGGCGGCGCGCGAGATCGCCGAGGTTGGCGCGGCGCAATCCGCGCCCCGGGCCAAGCAGCGACAGCGCTTCGAGCACGTTGGTCTTGCCCGCGCCGTTGTCACCCACCAGCAGGTTGAAATGCGCCGTCTCGGCGAGCGTCGTTCCGGCATGATTGCGGAAGTTTTCGAGGCTGATCCTGCTCAATGCCATGGCGTTCCGGCGGGTAGCGGGCGGGGTGGCGCTTGGCCAGAGCGCGGCGGCCAAAATGCCGCTTCCCAATGCTTGGTGAATTTTCCCAAGCTTTCGTTTCGCTGAACGGGTCGTTTGCGCCGCGACAGCATCAGAATGGCGGAAATCCGCGGTTTTTCAGGTTTGGCACGGCTGATGCAAAGAGGTTTGCGTCCCCGGGATGGTCCCGGAACTTGAAATGAAAAACCCAAGGAGACCCACCATGTTCGCTACCGAAACCTCGACCCGCCTGTTCGCCGCCGCCTTCTCGCTCGCCATCTCGGCCGTGTTCTTCGCGACCGCGATCGTCCCCGCCACCCCCGGCCTCGTCGCCTGAGACGCACCCTCCGGCCCGCTTACGAAAGGAAATCACACCATGTTCGGCTCCGATACGTCCGTCCGCCTTGCCTCCGCCGCGTTTGCTGTCATCCTGACGGTCGCCAGCTTCGCCTATGCGATCATCCCGGGCAGCCCCGGCCTCATCGCCTGATCCGTCAAACCGCAAGACCAGGAGTTCGATCGACATGAACAACATCACCGGCCAGTCCGGCGGTACCCCGCCCAGCCGCAGCTTCCGCCTCGACAAGGGCAACGGCAAGGTGTTCGGCGTGTGCGCAGGGATCGGCAACTATTTCGGCATCGACACCATGCTGGTGCGGATCGGCTTCGTGCTGGCCACGCTGTTCGGCGTCGGCGCCCCGGTGCTGATCTACCTCGCGATTGCGCTGATCGCCGATTGAGAGGGGCCGCGCGCCCCTCTCGCCTTTGTCCTCACATCGCCGAGATGCCGCCGTCGAGCTTCAGCTCCGCGCCGGTCATGAAGCGGCTCTCGTCGCTCGCGAGATAGACCACGGCATTCGCGATGTCGTTGGGTTCGCCCACGAATTTGAGCGGGATCTGCCGCGCCAGCTTTTGCAGCAGCACATCCTTGTCGAGCGCGTGCGCTCTTGCGGTGCCATCGAGGATCGGGGTGTCGACGAAGGTGGGGTGCACCGAGTTGCAGCGGATCTGCATCCCCTTCTTGGCGCAGTGCAGCGCGATCGATTTCGACAGCATCCACACCGCCGCCTTCGAGGCGTTGTAGGCCGGCATGGTGTCGCTCGCGATCAACCCGGCGATGCTCGAGATGTTGATGATCGATCCCGGCGCGTGCTCGCGCATCAACGGCAGCGCCTTCTGGCAGCCGTGGAAGATCGAATTGACGTTGATGTCGAAACAGCGCTGCCAGTCGGCGAAGGTGCAGGCCTCGATATTGCCCGGCACGCCGATCCCGGCATTGTTGACGAGCACGCTGAGGCCGCCGAGTTTTTCACGCGCGGCGTCGACCGCCGCCTCCCATTGCGCAGGGTCGGTCACGTCATGGGCCATGCCGTAGGCGGTGCCGTTGCCCAGTTCGGCGTTTATCAGCGCCGCGGTCTCCTCGGCGCCTGCGCCGTTGATGTCGGTCGCCAGCACCCGCGCGCCTTCCTGCGCGAGGCGGATACAATGCGCGCGGCCCAATCCCTGCGCGGCCCCCGTCACCAGCGCGAGCTTGCCCGCCACTCTTCCTGCCATGGTTTCAATCCTCTCCCAGAAATCCCGGCGTCAGTAACATCGCGATCCGCACGTCGACCGCGTGTCCTGCGCGCCGCCACTCCGCCACAAAGCGCGAAAGATCGCGCAAGGCAACCCGGTGGACGGTGATGTTCTCGCTCTCGGTCCCGCCGCCTTCGCCCACGCGGACGAGCCCGGTAGCCCTGAGCAGCGTGAAGCATTCCGAAACCATCCCGGGCGAGGAGTAGAACTCGCCCAGCACCTCGAGCGTCTTGGCGTGGTAGCCGGTCTCCTCCTCGAGCTCGCGCGCGGCGGCGGTGGCCGCGTCCTCGCCTTCCATGCCGTCATCGTCGCCGATCAGGCCCGCCGGGATCTCGAGGCTGAACCGCCCGAGCGGCACGCGGTACTGGCTGACGAGGATGACATGGCGGGTGCCGTCGGGATCCGTGTCGAGCGCGATGATCGCGGCCGCGCGGATGCCGCGCGCGCGCCCGACATATTCCCAGCGTCCCCGCTTCTTCGCGGTGATGAAGCGGCCCTGCCACATCACCTCTTCGGGGAGGTCGGCGTCCTGGTCTTTCTGCACGGGGCAAGGCTCCATCGATGGGCTGGGTGGCGCCCTTCGACAGGTTCATGCGCGGCCGGTCAAGAGGGGACGGGGGCCTAAACCTCGATCAGCCGGTCGGGCAGTTCGTTGGCATCGTCGCTGCCACGCGGGAACTGCTCGGCGAGGACATGGCCGACGTCGCGGATGCCCGCCGCCAGCCCCTCGGCCACCGCGCCCTTGCGAATATGCGCGAGCATGTCGCCCATCGCCTCGCCCCATACCTCGGGCGGCACCTTGGCCGCGATGCTTTCGTCCGCGACGATCTCGGCGCGGCGCTCGCGCATCGAGAGGTAGATGAGCACGCCGGTGCGTGCCGCTGTGCGGCCCTGCGCACCGACCTTGAACTGGCGCACCGCCTGGGCGCGCACCCGCGCGGCCTTGACGGGGCCGGGGATCAGCGCGAACTTCAGGGGCGTCCACTGCTGCACCAGCCACACGCCGAGGAACTTGGCGAGGCCGAGCGCGATCACCATGCTGGCAAGCTCGCCCGCGCTCCACTGGTGGCCCCAGGTGGCAAACAGACGGTCCCACAGATCAAGGAAGGGCTGCGGCGCAAGCGCGAAGACGCTCATCGCGGTGAAAGCGAGCGCGCTCGCCCACAGCAGCGCGACATCGGTGTAGCCATCGGAGCTTTCGGCAAGCACCGGCACGATCTCGCCCGAGGTCGCGCTTTCAGCCGCGGCCACCGCGTCGCTCACCAGCCGGTGTCCGGCCTCGTCGAGCCAGCCCATGCTCACCATCCCCCCGAAGCGCCGCCGCCGCCGGAGCTGCCGCCGCCGAAGCCACCGAAACCGCCGCCGCCGAAGCCGCCACCCCCGCCGAAGCCGCCTCCGCCGTCATTGTCGCCGCTTGAAAGCACCCCGCGCGCGATCGCGCTGCCGACTTCCCACAGCACGATGTCGCGCGCGGTATCGCCGAAGTCGCGGTCGCGGCTGCCCCACGGCCCGGTGCCGCTCGCCCGGTACCGCCGCCCGCCACGCAGGATCAGCGGGAGGAGGAAGAAGAAGAACAGGAACGCCAGCCAGATCAGCACGCCGAAGGGAAAGCCCCCGTCGCTGCGGCTGCGCTGCTCGGCGGCAGCCTGCGCGGCTTCCTCGATCGCGGCGGCGTCCGCCGGGCTCTTGGCAAGGTGCGCGAGGATGGCGGCGACTCCATCGGTCACCCCGGCGTCGAAATTGCCTTCCTTGAAGCGCGGCGCGATCACGTCGTTGATCACGCGTCCGGCCATGATCCCGCCGAAATAGCCGTGGAGGCCGTAGCCGACCTCGATCCGCATCTTGCGCTCGGACTGCGCGATCAGCAGCAGCAGGCCCATGTCGCGCTTGGCCCCGCCGATGCCCCACTTGTCGGTGAACAGCGTGGTCGCATAGGTCTCGATGCTCGCGCCCCCGAGGCTCGGCACGGTGGCGACGATGATCGCGCGGCCGGTCTGGGCGTTGTAGGTGCGCAAGGTCGCATCGAGCTGCGCCTCGGTCGCGGGCGAGAGGATGTTCGCCCCGTCATAGACCGGGCCCGCGGGGCGAGGGGGATAGTCCTGCGCGTGCGCGGCGGTGCCGAGCGCGAGCCACAGCAGGCTCGCCAGCACCACCAGCGCCCGTCGCAGCGGGGCGAGCGGGGCGGTCACCTCAATTGGTGGCCGCCGGGGTCGCCCCACCCGAACTCGGGCCGGTGATCGCGCTCATGTCGACCTTGGGGTTGGCCTTGGCCGCGGCGTCGGCCTCGAAATATTCGAGCGCCTTGGCGCCGTGGACCACGTTCGCCCCGATGCTCGAGGGGAAGGTGCGGATCTCGGTGTTGTAGTCGCGCGCGAGGTCGTTGTAGCGCACCCGTTCGGTGTTGATCTGGTTGTTGGCCTCGTCGATCGCGACCATCAGATCGGCAAAGCGCGGCTGGCTGGCAAGCTGCGGGTAGTTTTCGACCACGGTGCGCAGTTGGCCCAGCGCCTGGGTGAGCTGGTTCTGCGCGTCGTTGAACTTCTTGAATTCCTCGGGGTTCGAGAGATCATCGGTGGTGATATTGATCGAGGTGGCGCGGGCGCGCGCGTCGATCACCCCTTGCAGGATGTCCTTCTCGGAGATCGCTGCCGCCTGCACCACGCTGACGAGGTTGGGGATCTTGTCGGCCCGGTTCTGGAGCGCGCTTTCGACATTGCCCCACTGCGCCTTGGCGGCTTCCTGCTTTTCGGGCACCGAGTTGATCCCGCAGGCGGCAAGGCTGAGCGCGGCGGCCGCGGCAAATGCACCGCGCAGCATGGTGGCAAGCGTCATTGGCAATCCCTCCTCAAGCGCGGGGCCTTTGGCTGACCCGGCGATAAAGCTCCTGTATTGCGGATATAGCACACCCCTTTGCGGGTTCAAGGCGCACGCGCGCGCCGAGGCGGCTTGGCAGCGCAAGCGGGCGGTGCCAGAATTGTCCGGGACGCATTGGTTTCAAGGGGATCATCATGCTTTCGGAATTCAGGGCCTTCATTGCACGCGGCAATGTCATCGACCTTGCGGTCGGGGTGATCATCGGCGCGGCTTTCGGCGGGATCGTCAAGTCGCTGACCGACGACATCATCATGCCGCTGGTCGGCTGGGTGTTCGGCAGCGTCGACTTCTCGAACCGCTACATCATCCTCTCGGGCGACGTGATCGAAGGATCGCCGCTCAAGACAGCGCGGGAGGTCGGGGCCAACGTGCTGGCGGTCGGCGCGTTCGTATCCACCGTCATCAATTTCCTGATCCTTGCGGTCATCATCTTCCTGCTGGTGCGCTATGTGAACAAGCTCACCGCGAAGCTGGCAAAGCCCGCGGAAGAAGCGCCGGCCGGCCCGACCGAGGTGGAATTGCTCATGGAAATCCGGGACGCGCTGAAGAAGTAGGCAGGGCTTGCAGGCAGCACCACACCCCGCGCTCACTTCACATTCAGCATTGGCGCGCTATATCGGACAGCGTCGGGCGACCGACTATGACGATAAATTGCGCTGTGCAATAGATGCAACGGACCCGGGGGCAGTACCCGGCGGCTCCACCATCTGGGCCGATGCCACTGGGCCGGCACGCGTGAAGCGTGCCGACCGAGCGGCTCAGCTGGAGGGGCCGAACCAGGATCGACGTGTGTTGAAAAGCAGTGTTTTCGTCCGGGCTGAGTAACCCGTTAAAGGCTCAAAACCCACAAGTGCCAACGACAACGAAGCACTTGCTCTCGCCGCGTAATGTGACGGCCTGACGGCCTGAATTTACAAAGCCTAGAGCACGGTTCGGACCGAACCGGGTAACAGAATCGGAAACCGGGCGCCCGGGGGAGCGTAGCAACAGAATCCCCCACCTTGCCGCGCGCGGCTAATCCGCCGCGGCCCGCTCCCGCAGCACCGCGACTTCCTTCTCCAGCTTGAGGCAATCGAGGATTTTCGCTCCGCCAAGGAACACCGCGCCGGTCGTTGCCAGGAACAGCAACTTGCCGCCGAAGCCGGGGTAGTCGTGGAGATAGACGATCCCCCGCATCGTCGAGCCCAGAGCCAGCGCATAGATGATCAGGAACGCCTCGATGCGCGTCTTGATCACGAACAGCCTTCCGAGCTTGCGCAGCATGGTGCCTCCCGATCGCTTGCGGCCCGCGTGTGGCTGAGTCGCCTTAAGGTGGAGGTAACCTTACGCCCGTCGGGGATGAGTCGCCAAATGCGTTAACCAAGCTGTGCCAGATCGAGCGCGTCAAGCAAGGTGAGCCGTGCCGCGCGCACGTCCGTCGTCAGGGTCTCCGTGCCAAGATCGGACGGGTCGATCTGCGCGGGCCAATGCGCGGCGATGACCGCTTCGATGCGGTCGGCCTTGGCCTCGTCGAGCAGAAAGCGCGGATCGACGGTCGCCGGATCGCACACCACCCGCAGGCGCAGGCAGGCCGGGCCGCCGCCGTTCGCCATCGACTGGCGCAAATCCACCGGGATCACCTGACGTATCGGGCCATTGCCAGCGAGCATGGTCTGGGTCCAGCCCCACACCGCCGGGCTCTCGCGGCATTCCTCGGGCACGATCAGCGCCATCTCGCCGCTCGGCAAGGTGAGCAGCTGCGCGTTGAACAGGTAGCTGCGGATCGCCTCGGCCAGCGACACCGCGGAGGAGGGCACTTCGACCACCTCGAGAGCGGGAAACGCCGCCCGGATCGCGGCGTAGGCGCCTGCCTGGTCGGCAAAGGCCATGTCGTGCGTGAACAGCACGGAGGCGTTGGCGACCGCGACCACGTCATTGTGGAAAGCCCCGGCGGCGATCGCCTCGGGGTTCTGCTCGATGAACACGGTGCGCTGCGGTGCGAGACCGTGGGCGCGCGCGACGAGGCGGCTCGCCTGTTCGTGCTGGCGCGCGGGAAAGCGGCCGCCCGGCTTGCCATAGACGAACACCTCGACCCCCGGCGCGTCATGCGACTCGCACAGCCGCATGTGGTTGGCCGCGCCCTCATCGCCGAAGCTCGCCGGCACCGCATCGTGCACCGCGAAGTGCCGGGTGTCGCCGAACGCGATCCTGAGCTGAGCCTGCGTATCGGGCCATTCCTGCGCGCGGTGGAGCATGGTGACGAGGTTGGCGGGTGTCAGATGGCAGCGCCCGTCCGCCGTGTCGGGGGCCGGCGAGACGGTGGCGGCGTTGGCGGTCCACATGCTCGAGGCCGACCACGGCGCGGCGCGCAGCTGCGGCAGCTCGCTGCCGTCGAGCGCCAGTGCCGCCGCAAGCGCGTCATTGGGGCGGGGGAGCGGCAGCAGGAACCCCTGCACGCCGAGCCGCGCGAGGTTGCCGCGCATCTTCGCCACCCCCTGCAACGCTGCAGCGCGCGGATAGGACGGATCGCCCGCATGGCTCGCGCTCGCGATGTTGCCGAGGCTGAGCCCCGCATAATTGTGCGAAGGGCCGACGATCCCGTCGAAATTGATTTCGGTAAGGCTCATCGCGCCACGCTCCACACCCGGTCGCCCGCGCAGACGTCGAGCAGGTCCGCACTTGCCGAATCGATCGCGATTCCCCCGTCCGCGTCGAGCACCCGCGCGCCGAAGCAGGCGCGGAAGGTGCCGAGCCGCCCGGTCGCGAGGATCGCGCGCTCGCCCTCGGCGACGTCGAGCCCGGTGACGGCGCATTCGCACGCGTTCCGCACGCTCGCCACGTTGTCGGTGCGTGCGACCATCGTCGGGCCGCCGTCGAAGATGTCGACATAGCCTTCGGCGCGGAAGCCCTCGTCCTCGAGCATTCGCATCGCCGCGCGGCCGGTCGGGTGGGGCACACCGATGACGCTGCGCGCATCTTCGCTCAGCATCGCGACATAGACCGGGTGCTTGGGCATCAGATCGGCGATGAACTGGTTGCCGTTGATCGCGTTGAAATAGTCCGCGTCCTGGAAGCTCATCCCGAAGAAGCGCCCTGCGACGCCCTCCCAGAAGGGCGATCCGCCGCGCTCGTCGATGATGCCGCGCAGCTCGGCGAGGATGCGCTCGGCGAAACGCCGGCGGTGCATCGCCACGAACAGGTAGCGCGAGCGGGCGAGCAGGAGGCCGAGCCCCCCGGCGCGTTCGTTGGGATGGAGGAACAGCCCGCCCACCTCGCTCGACCCTTCCAGATCGGTGACGAGGCTGAGCAGCTCGGCGCGCACCGTGCGGTCGAGTTCCTGCGAATACTGGGTGAGCGTGTTGAGGCGGTAGGAATAGAACGGCCAGCGCTGCCCGACCTGCGTCATCAGCTGGCAGGTGCCGCGCACCGCGCCGGTGCGGGCATTTTCGAGCACCAGCACGAACAGCTCGTCGGCGAGGCTGTCCTCCTCGCGCGCAAAGCCGGCCTCGGCGCGATCGAGCTTGGCCTTGAGCGCGGCGCGATCGGGCGGGAGGTTGGTGAAGCCGCCCCCGGTGAGCTTGGCCATCTCGTACAGCGCCTCGAGATCGGCGGCGCGCGCGGCGCGCAGGCGGAATGTCATGCGGATGTCCCCTCGTGAAGCGCCCCTTGTGCCAGCCGCTCGATAACCCGCGCGGAGAGCGCGGCGCGCTCGGCGAGGCTGGGGACGATCAGATATTCCTGAGGGCTATGGATCGCCCCGCCGCGCACCCCCATGGTGTCGACCACCGGGACGCCGCAGGCGGCGATGTTGTTGCCGTCGCATACCCCGCCGGTGGATTGCCAGCGGATGGCCTGGCCCAGTTCCGCGCCGCATTGGCGCACCAGATCGAACAGCGCCTGCGCGCGCGCATCGACCGGCTTGGGCGGGCGGGTGACACCGCCATGGCGGTGGGTGGAAACTTCGTGCACAGCTTCAATGCTGCGCAGCAAAGCGTTGCAATCTCGATCGAAGGCCTCGGCCGCAGCGGTGCTCATGGGGCGGATGTTGAATCGCAGGATGGCCATGTCGGGCACGACGTTATTGGCCGACCCGCCTTCGAGCTTGGCCGGATTGACGGTAAGGTCGGCATGCTCGAGCGCCTTCAGCCGCAGGATCAGATCGGCCGCCGCAACGATGGCATTGCGCCCTTCGTGAGGGTTGCGCCCGGCGTGCGCGGCGCGGCCGGTGATGGTGATCGAATAGTTCCCGGTGCCGCCCCGTTCATGCGCCAGCGTGCCATCGGGGAGCGCGGCAGGCTCGTAGGTGAGCGCGGCGAGCTTGCCTGCGGCGAGCTCGGCGATCAGCGCGGCGCTGGCGAGCGAGCCGGTCTCCTCGTCGGAGTTGATCAGCACATCATAGCCAAGGCCGGATGCGCTCGCCGTCTGCTCGAACGCCAGCAGCGCGTGGAGCAGCACCGCGATCCCGCCCTTCATGTCGGCCACGCCAGGGCCGTTCAGCGTCTCGCCGTCGAGCCAGGTCTGGCGCTGGAAGGGATGATCGACGGGGAACACCGTGTCCATGTGCCCGGTCAAGAGGATGCGCCGGTTCGCCTCGGGCCGCACGCGCACCACCATGTGCCGGCCATGCGGCTTGTCGAATGCGCTGCCGTCGGCGCCGATGGCCGTGACGAGGGCGGGATCGACCAGCGCAACCGTGCCGGGGAGCGCGGCGAAGGCTTCGGCCAGCACCGCCGCCTGCTCGGCCAGCCCGGCGAGGTTGCCGGTGCCGGTGTTGATCGCGCTCCACGCCGCGACCTGCGCGAGCATCGCCGCGCTGTCGATCATGCCTCTGGTCCCGTCCATCAGGGTCCTCTAGCGGCGCGCGGGCGCGGGGCCAAGGCGTTGCAATCACCGCGCCGCTTTGCCATAGGCGCGCACGTCCTCTCCTCCCCGGGCCCGAACAACCCACGAGGACATTGATGCCTGATATGATCTTGCGCGCCGGACTTCATGTGGATGCCCGGCTGGCGACCTTTCTCGAAAGCCAGGTGCTGACCCCGCTCGGGCGCGAGCCGCAAGCCTTCTGGCAGGGCTTCGCCGCGCTGCTCGCCGACTTCGCGCCGAGGAACCGCGCGCTGCTGGAAAAGCGTGAGGCGCTGCAAGCGCAGATCGACGCATGGCACATGGAGCGCGCCGGAAAGGCCCACGATGCCGCCGCCTACAAGGCGTTCCTCACCGAGATCGGCTACCTCGTCCCCGAGCCGGGCGACTTCACTATCGGCACGCAGAACGTCGACCCCGAGATCGCGACCATGGCCGGGCCGCAGCTGGTGGTGCCGATCCTCAACGCGCGCTTCCTGCTCAACGCCGCGAATGCGCGCTGGGGGAGCCTCTACGATGCCTTCTACGGCACCGACGCGCTCGATGCGGCCCCGGCGCGGCCCGGTGGGTATGATGAGGCGCGCGGGGCGGCGGTTATCGCGCGCGGGCGGCAGTTTCTGGATGCCACTTTCCCGCTCGCAGGCGGCGCAAGCTGGTTGGATCTGGGTGGACGCGTGGCCATCGAGCTCGCCAATCCGGCACAACATATCGGCACAACCGAAAGGGGCGTGCTGCTCCATAACAACGGCTTGCATGTCGAAGTTGTGTTCGATTCGAGCACCCCGGTCGGCGCAACCGACAAGGCCGGCATCGCCGACATCATCGTCGAGGCCGCGCTCACCACCATCGCCGATTGCGAGGATTCGGTCGCGGCGGTCGATGCCGAGGACAAGCTGCTCGCCTACACCAACTGGCTCGGCATCATCCGCGGCGACTTGTCGGAGAGCTTCGAGAAGGGCGGCCGGACGCTCACCCGCACGCTGGCGGGCGACAAGACCTACACCGCGACCGACGGCACCGCGCAGACCCTCAAGGGTCGCAGCCTGATGTTCGTGCGCAATGTCGGCCATCTGATGACCAACCCCGCGATCCGCCTTCCGGACGGCTCGGAAATCCCCGAAGGCATCATGGACGCGGTCTTCACCTCGGCGATCTCCACGCTGGACGTCGAAGGCCACGGCAAGTTCGGCAACTCGCGCTGCGGCAGCATCTACATCGTCAAACCCAAGATGCACGGGCCGGAAGAATGCGCCTTCACCAATGACCTGTTCGATGCGGTCGAAGACCTGCTCGGCCTCCCCCGCCACACCATCAAGGTCGGCGTGATGGACGAGGAGCGCCGCACTTCGGCCAACCTTGCCGCCTGCATCCACGCGGTGAAGGACCGCATCGTCTTCATCAACACCGGTTTTCTGGATCGCACCGGCGACGAGATCCACACCTCGATGCGCGCCGGGCCGATGCTGAGGAAGGGCGCGATGAAGGGCTCGGCGTGGCTCAAGGCCTATGAGGCGCGCAATGTCGCCATCGGCCTTGCCCACGGCCTTTCGGGCAAGGCGCAGATCGGCAAGGGCATGTGGGCCGCGCCCGATCTGATGGGCCAGATGATGGTCGAGAAGGTCGGCCACCTCAAGGCGGGCGCCAATACCGCCTGGGTCCCGTCCCCCACCGCCGCGACGCTCCACGCGCTCCACTACCACCAGATCGACGTGTTCGATGTGCAGAAGCACCTGCCCGAACCCGCGGGGCTCGACGACCTCCTGGCGATCCCGCTGGCCGACCCCGGCTCGGGGGCCGGGGCAGGGGGCGCGAACTGGTCGGAGGAGGAGATCCGCGAGGAGCTCGACAACAATTGCCAGGGCCTGCTGGGCTATGTGGTGCGCTGGATCGACCAGGGCGTCGGCTGCTCGAAGGTGCCCGATATCAACGATGTGGGCCTGATGGAGGACCGCGCGACCCTGCGCATCTCCTCGCAGCACATCGCCAACTGGCTGCTGCACGGGGTGATCACCGAGCGCCAAGTGCTGGACTCGCTCGCCCGCATGGCGGCGAAAGTCGACGCGCAGAACGCGGGCGATCCGCTCTATGTGCCGCTCACCGGCAACGAGACCGGCGCGGCCTTCAGCGCGGCCAGGGATTTGATCTTCAAGGGTGTGGAGCAGCCATCGGGTTATACCGAACCGCTGCTGCACGCGTGGCGCTTGCGGAAAAAGGCGGGCTGAGCCGGGCCGCACCGCGGCGCGTTCAAAAACACAGCTTTCCTACCCGTCCCGGCGTGTGCAAGCTTGCCCGATGCCCCGCCCGTCGCCCCTCTTCGACCATGTGAAATCGGCGCCTGCGGGGAGATAGATTTTTCGTCTCTGGACAGTGTCTCATGTGTCTCCAACACGGAGCGCGGTTCATCCCTGCAGCGCGCGGGCCAGCGCGACGAACTCGGCCACGCTGACGGTCTCGGCGCGGCGGGTCTCGTCGATGCCGAGGCTGGCAAGCGCCTCCAGCGCGCCCGGCACGCCCTTGAGGCTCTGACGCAACATCTTGCGGCGCTGGCCGAAGGCGGCCTCGGTGAGGCGTTCGAGGGTGCGGGCCGAAACACCCTCGGGCATCGCTGCGGGGGTCACGTGGACGATCGCGCTCATCACCTTGGGCGGCGGGGTGAAGGCGCTGCGGTGGACCTTCATGGCGAGCTTGGCCTCGGCGCGCCACTGGGCAAGCACGGCGAGGCGGCCATAGGCATCCTCGCCTGCGGAGGCGACGATGCGGTCGGCGACCTCGCGCTGGAACATGAGGGTGAGCGAGCGCCACAGCGGCGGCCAAGCCTCCCCGCCGAGCCAGCGCACGAACAGCGCGGTGCCGACGTTGTAGGGGAGGTTGGAGAGGACGTGGAACGGCTCGCCCGCCATCAGCGCGGCATGGTCGAGCTTGAGCGCGTCGCCCTCGATCACGGTGAGCTGGCCGGGAAAGCTCTCGCCCAGTTCGGCCAGCGCGGGGAGGCACCGGCGGTCCATCTCGATCGCGGTGACGCGGGCGCCGGCCCTGAGCAGCGCGCGGGTGAGGCCGCCAGGGCCGGGGCCGACCTCGAGCACCGGCTGTCCGGCGAGGTCGCCCGGCAGCGCGGCGATGCGGGAGAGGAGCTGCTCGTCGAGCAGGAAGTTCTGCCCCAGCGCCTTGGAGGCGGCGAGGTTGTGCCGCTGGATGACCTCGCGGATGGGGGGAAGGGGGGTCACGGCGCGGTGGCCGCGGTCCGGGCTGCCGCCATCGCCGCCGCCATCCGGATTGCCGCGGCCATTGCGCCCGGATCGGCCTTGCCCTGTCCCGCGATGTCGAAAGCGGTGCCGTGATCGGGCGAGGTGCGGATGATCGGCAGGCCGAGCGTGACGTTGACGCCCTCGTCGAACTCCAGGGCCTTGATCGGGATCAGCGCCTGATCGTGATACATGCACAGCGCCGCGTCGTAGCCCGCGCGCGCGCGGGGCGTGAACAGCGCGTCGCCGGGGACCGGGCCGAAGGCGGCGATCCCCTCGGCCTGCAATGCGGCGATGGCTGGGGCGATCAGCCGCGCCTCCTCGTCCCCGAACTGGCCGCCTTCGCTCGCGTGGGGATTGAGCGCCGCGATCGCGAGGCGCGGGGCGGCGATCCCGAAGTCGCGCCTGAGCCCGGCAGCCACGATGCGCGCCTTGTGGGCGATCAGCTCGGCCGAGAGCAGTCCCGGCACCTCGGCGAGCGCGACGTGGACGGTGAGCGGCACGGTCCGCAAGCTCGGCCCTGCGAGCATCATGACCGCATCGCGATAGGGCAGGTCGCAGGCTTCGGCGAGGAACTCGGTCTGGCCGGGATGGTCCCACCCGATCGCCGCCAAGGCGCCCTTGCTGACGGGCGCGGTGACCAGCCCCGCCGCGACCCCGGAGAGCGCGAACCTCGTGCCCCATTGCAACGAGGCGAGCGCAAGCCGCGCGCCCTCGGGCGAAGGCCGGCCCGGTGCGTAGGCCGCGTCGAGCCCGGCCATCACGGGGAGGCCTGCATTGCAGGCGAAGAACGCTTCGGCGGGATCGGCAATCGGCACGATCGCGCCATCGATCCCCACCCGCTCGGCCGCGGCGCGCAAAAGCTGCGCGCCGCCGACCACGAAGGCCGCAGGGACCGCGCGCTCGGCACGCAGCCTTGCCCAGGCGCCGAGGATCACCTCGGGCCCGATCCCGGCCGGATCGCCGAGACTGATCGCCAGAGGTGCGCTCCCGCCGGACACGCCCCCGTCAGGCTCCCTTCGCGCGCGGCATCAGTTGTATTCGATATAGGCGTCGTTGCGCAGGTCGCGCAGCAGCGTCTGGGCGCGCTTGTTGACCCGTTCCTGCTCGATCTGGTCCATCACCGCCGCGAACGTCGGCGCGCCGGCATCCTTGGGATCGTCGCGCCCGCACAGCATCAGCACCCGCACCCCTTCCTGAATGCCGCCGAAGGGCGGAGTGGTCTGGCCGATCTGGAGGCTCAGGATGATGTTGCGCAGCTGCTCGGGCAGGTTCGCCGCCTTGATCTGGTCGTTGGTGACGACCTGCGCGCCGATCTTCGCCGCGCCCGCCTCGACATCGCCGCAGCCGCGCAAGCCTTCGACGAACTTGCCGAACTCGGTGACCCGCGCTTCGGCCTGGGCCTGGGTAACGCCTGCGGGGAAGGTGATCGCGATCTGCTTGAGGTTGAGCATCGCCTCGTTGGGATCGGCCATCAGCACCTGCCGCTTGTTGATGAGATAGAGGATCGAGAAGCCGCCCGGAATCTCGATCGGTCCCTGCAGCTGTCCGGGGCTCATCGTGCGCGCGGCGGCGGCGAGCTGCGGGGGCAGCTGGCCGAGCCTCACCCAGCCAAGATCGCCGCCGACCACCGCCGTGGTCGCCTCGGAGAACTGGCGCGCGTAGCCCACGAAGCTGCCGCCCTGCTGGAGCTGCTGCATGATCGCCTGTGCGTTCTGGAGCACCTTCTCGCGGTTCTCGGTGGTGGCCGAAAGGTAGATTTCGCCGAGCCGGTACTCGTCGGTGCCCTTGGCCTCGTTCAGCCGCTTGAGCACGTCGTTGACCTCTTCGGCCGAGACGTTGACGAAGGGAATGATGTTGCGGCGAAGCACGTTCTCCCATGCCACCTCGCCTTCGATCTGGCGCTTGAGCGAGGACGCCGAGGAGCCGATGGACTTGAGGTAATCGTCCATCTTCTTGGTATCGCCGCCGAAGTTCTGCCCGGCGAGCTGCTGGTAGGTCTTCTCGACCTCCTCGCGCTTGACCGCGAGCTCGCCCGCTTCGGCGGCCTGAATCTTGAGCGTTTCGTCGATCAGGTTGCGCAGCACCTGCACCCGCAGCCGCAGCATCTCCTCATCCGAGAGCTGGGTTTCCGAGGCGGCGGTGACGAGCGCGACGCGCTGGTCGATGTCGGTGCCGGTGATCACATAACCGTTGACGATCGCAGTCGCGCTGCGGCGGTCGGGGTCGGCCTTGCCGAACAGGGTGATGTCCGAAGGCAGGCCGAAGGGATTGTCCGAGGTCGGCACCGCGACGGTCTGCGCCGGGAGCGCCGCAGGGCTGAGCGCGAGGCCGACGAGGCCGGCGGCGGCGAGCGCGATTCCGGTGCGGGCCAACAGGGTCTTGGTCAACTGCTTCACACTCACGCGTTCATCCCGTCCTTCATTGGAGCTTGCGGCTGGCGCGATGGCCCCGCCGCGGCCTGCCGATGGCCTGCACCGGCTGAATGGAAGCTGAGTCCCGCCCGATCCCATGAGGCGCGGCCCTGCTTGCCTTGCGGGCTCCTTAACGCCATTTGGCGGCGCTGCCAATCGTGCCTGCCCATTACCGCAGGCTAACGGAAGCCGAGGTTGCGCAGTGCGAAGAACAGCTGGAAGGTGTTCCCCCGCCGCGCGTCGCCCGCATCGATGAAGTCGCGGCGCCAGGTCGCGCCGAACTCGATGCAATCGTCGGAATAGGCGACGCCAAAGCGGGTGCGGATGGGCTCGAAGCCATCGGGCTGGAACACCGGGTCTTCGCTTGCGTCGGTGAGGTTGAACACCCCGGATCCGAACACCGACCACTTGCGCCCGATCGCGATGCGCGCGGCGGCGCGCAGTTCCTCGCGGTCGCGCAGGTCCTCCACGGTCTGGATGTTGCGGTCGAGCCGAAGGTAGCCGACCTCGAGATAGGTGCGGCGCGAGCCGATCGCAGCGTCGATCTCGTTGCGGCGGATCGCGAGGTTGTCCTTGTCGAGCCGGAAGCGGTGGGTGAACTGGACGAGGTTGCGGAACCGCACCTCGGTGCGCCCGACCAGATCGGTGACCCGTTCGGAGAGGCCGGTGCCTTCGGGGAACAGCCCGGGCTCGGGGGTCTCAAGCCGGAAGGACTGGCCGATGGTCGACTTGATCCGCCAGCCGGGTCGCTGCAATTCCCAGTCCACGCCCCATGTGATGCGGCTGCCGTCTTCCACCCGGTCGTATCCCGGGAAGCGGTTGAGCGCGAAGAGGTTCGAATCCTCCAGATCGATCGCGCGCGCATCCTCGTTGGGGACGGCGAGATTGCGGATATTGGGGCTGACCACCAGTTGCAGGCGGGGTTTCAAAACCTGCGTGCCGCCAAAGGCTGCGCCCACGAACGGCCATTCGACATCGAGCGCGGCGGTGGCGATGCCGCGCGTCGTCCACCCCTCGGTGCCGCGATAGCTCGGGGTGGCGGTGGCAAGGATGTTGTTGGTGTTGTAGATGTCGCCGCGCACGAGCCCGGTGAGGGTGACGACCTGGCCGAGCCCGGTCAGCCGCCTGAGGTTCCACTGCGCCCCGGCAAAGGCGCGCTGGGTGTCCTGCCCCTCGTTGCGCAGCAGCGCGAGGCTGTTGGCCTGGAACTCGAGATCGCCGCCGAGCACCTTGCCCGCGATCCGCTGGCGATAGTCGATCGCGGGGAGCGCGAGCGGGATCTGCCCCTGTTCGGCATTGATCCTGAGCGTCTGGGTCGCCCAGCCCGCGATCGAGAGATAGGAGTTGCCGGTGATCCGCTCGAGATTGACGGTCGAGCGCAGCCGGTCGTCGCGGCTGAGATCGTAGCGACGCAGGAAGGTGCGGTCGCTTGCGAGGCGGATCGAGGTGGTGAAGCTCCAGTCGGGCGAGAACTGGAAGCGGCCATTGGCATCGAGATAGCCGCGCGGGTCGCTGCGGAAGCTCTGCCCGCCGGTGAAGTCGGTCGCACGGTCGGAGAAGGTGACGTAGCCGGTCGCCTGATAGGCGCCAAGCTCGGTCAGGTGACGCCACTTGGCACTCGCCATCGGGGCGACGTTGGAAAAGACATAGGCGCCCAGCGTCAGATCGCGGTTGGGGGCCATGCGCCAGTAATATTCGCCCGAAAGCTCGAGCCCGTTGACCTGCGTCACCCGGACGTCGGGGACCAGAAAGCCGCTTTCCGCCTTGCCGTCGGTGCGCAGCGCGAGGCCGGGGAGCGGGAGGATCGGTGCGCCGAACAGTTCGAGCGTCGCGCCTTCGAAGCGCACCCGGCTCGCCTTCTGGTCATAGATCACGCGCCGCGCGGTGACGCGCCAGCTCGGGTTCACGCCGCAGCCCGCCTCATCGACCACCGGACAGGCGGTGTAGGCGGCCTGATTGAGGATCGCGACGCCGTTTTCATCGCGGGTCGCCGAGCGGGCCGCCAGCCGCCCACCGGCGCGCAGCGCAAGCAGCAGCTCGCTCATCGCGCCGGTATCGAACGCCTCGGTGAGTTCGACCTGCTCGGTGAACAGCTGGTTGCCGCTCTCGTCGACCAAGCGGATGTTGCCGCTGGCGAGGATCTTGCCGGTCTTGCGGTCCCACGTGACCTCGTCGGCGCGCACCGAGCGGTCCTCGGAACGCAGGATCACATTGCCGCGCGCGGTGACGGTGTCGGTCTGGTCGTTGTAGCTGAGTTCGGTCGCCTCGAAATCGATCTGGCGGGGGGCTTGGACTTCCGTCTCTGGCGCGGGCGGCGCGTCTTGGGCGACAGCCACTGCGGGGGCGAGCAGCAGGCCCAGTGTGAGCGCGCCATGCGAAGCGAGGCTCCGCGCCGGGAAGCGCAAGCCGCAGCGCGCAGCATCGCGCGATCCCTCTGGCGTGCCTCCCGACATGGCCTTGCCTATTGCACCGCTCGCGCCTAATCGCAATCGCCATTGCGCCCCTGTCCCGCGCGGCTGGTCGCAGGTGCCGGACACCTCGCCCATGCACGGCCAGCCCGCCCGCAACATTGCCCCCTCGGAGACCCCATGCAGATCCACTTCACCGCTGTCCCGCCTGCCGACATCCGCCTCCACGCGCGGGTGGTCAATCCCGGCGCTCCGCTCGCCGATCTCGATGCGGCGCTGAGCGAGGGCGCGGCCGCTTCGCGCTTCACGGGCCGTGCCGGACAGGTGTTCGAAGGGTTTTCCGGAGGCCCCGGCGCCGTCAGGCGGATCGCGCTCGTGGGGCTTGGCGAGGCGGATTCGTCCGAGCGCCGCCATCATTGCGAACGCGCCGGTGCGGCGCTGACGGCCAAATACCTCGTCTCCGGCGAGAGCGCGCTGGTGCTCGATCTGGGTCAGGCCGGCCTGAGCGCCGACGAAGCCGCAGCCGTGCTGCTGGGCCTGCGCCTGCGCGCATGGCGGCATGACGCCTACCGGACGCGGCTCGCGGCCGACAAGCGCCCCTCGCTCACCACCGTACATGTCGCCCATGCGCCCGAGGGGACCGAAGCGGCTTGGGCGCGCGAGGCGGCGGTCGCCAAGGGGGTGGAGTTCACGCGCGGCCTCGTCACCGAACCGGCCAACATCATCTACCCCGCCAGCTTCGTCGCCGCCTGCGAAGAGGCCTTTGCGGGCACCGGGGTCGAGATCACCGTGCTCGGCGAGCCCGAAATGGCGGCGCTCGGCATGGGCGCGCTGCTCGGCGTCGGGCAGGGCTCGGAGCGCGAATCGAAGCTGCTCGCGATCCGCTGGAACGGCGGCGCGGCGGGCGAGAAGCCGACGCTGTTCGTGGGCAAGGGTGTCACCTTCGACACCGGCGGCATCTCGTTGAAGCCGCCGCCGGGGATGGAGGACATGAAGTGGGACATGGGCGGGGCAGGCGCGGTCGCGGGCGCAATGCTGGCGCTTGCCACCCGCAAGGCGCGCGCCAACGTGATCGGCGTGATGGGCCTCGTCGAGAACATGCCCGACGGCAAGGCGCAGCGCCCCGGCGACATCGTCACCACCATGAGCGGACAGACCGTCGAGGTGCTCAACACCGACGCCGAAGGGCGGCTGGTGCTGTGCGACGCGCTGCACTGGGCGCAGGAGCAGTATGACGCGGCGCGGATCGTCGACCTTGCGACCCTGACCGGCGCGATGATCGTGTCGCTCGGCTACGAATATGGCGGGATGTTCGCCAATGACGACACGCTCGCGGCGCAACTGACGGCCGCAGGGCAGGCAAGCGGGGACAAGCTGTGGCGGATGCCGCTCGGCGCCAACTACGACAAGCTGATCGATTCGCCCGTCGCCGACATCAAGAATGTCGGCCCGCGCGAGGCCGGCTCGATCACCGCGGCACAATTCCTCCAGCGGTTCATCCGGAACGGCACGCCCTGGGCGCACCTCGACATCGCCGGGATGGTGTGGTCGCAAAAGCCCGGCCACACCTGGGAGAAGGGCGCGACCGGCTATGGCGTGCGCCTGCTCGACCGGTTCGTGCGGGACGTGGTCGAGGCTTGATTTCTGGCGCGTCTTTCGGGCCGCAGGCCCGCAAGGCCGAATGGCCGCCCGAGGATAGCCAAGGGCGCGGACGCGCCCGCCGACGCTCGAGGCGCAGATAATGCCAAAAATGCGCAAAAAGGGCGACCTGCCGACCAAGACCTGCCTCGCCTGCGGGCTGCCCTTCACCTGGCGCAAGAAGTGGGAGCGGGACTGGGACAATGTGAAATATTGTTCCGACCGCTGCCGCAGGGGGAAGGCTTCGTCTTGACGCCGCCCATCACGCGCCCGATCCTCATGCAGCGAACGGCTGGGATGGGATGACACAAAAACTCGATTTCTGGCAGGTCACCGACGATCCGGTCGAGAAGGTCGTGGCGCTCATCGCCAGGCGCACGCTCGGCGAGGGCGAGCGGCTGCTGGTGGTGGCCGCTGATTCCGAACAGCGCGCAGTGATCGCCCGCGCCTTGTGGCAGGCGGGTCCCGAAAGCTTTCTCGCCAATGGCGAGGCCGATGCGCCGGGCGCCGAGCGCCAGCCGATCCTGCTCTCCGCCGACCTCGCCGCGCCCAACGGGGCGAGCCACCTTATCCTCGCCGACGGCACATTCCGCGAGGCTGCCGGCTTCGCCCGTGTGTTCCTGCTGTTCCCCCCCGATGCCGCCCCCGCCGCGCGCGCGGCATGGCGCGCGCAAGATGGCCGTGCGGACGTGACCCGCGCCTATTTCGCGCAGGAAGCGGGCCGCTGGGTCAAGAAGGGTTAGCCCCTTGCGCGCCGTTCCCGCTTGGGTGATGCTGCGGCATCGGCGACATGGGGGTAGCGGACAATGAAGGCGAGGCTGACGATCATTGCGACCGGCACGGCGCTGCTGCTGGCGGGGTGCGGTTCGGAGAAGACCGGCGAGTTCACCACCGACGACGGCAAGAACGCGGCCTATGCGATCGACGAGAAGACCGGCGAGACCAGCATGACGATCACCGGCAAGGATGGCACCGCCACCTTGCGATCGGGCACCGACGTGCCGCTCGATCTGCCCAAGGGCTTCAGCCTGTTCCCGGGTTCCAAGGTGATCACCAACACCGTGGTCAAGCAGGCCGATGGCGAGGGCACGATGGTGATGTTCGAGGCCGCCGCCCCGGCCGAGACGGTGGTCGCGCATTACCGCGATCAGGCCAAGGCGGCCGGGTTCGACATCGGGATCGAGATGACCACCGGCGACACCCGGATGATCGGCGGCGAACGAAAGGCCGACGGATCGAGCCTCTCAGTCACCGCCACCACCAAGGCGGGCGAGAACGGAGCCACCACCGGCCAGCTGATCATCGGCAGCAAGCCCAAGGGTTAGTCCCGGGCGCGCGGAGGCTCAACCTTCGCCGAGCACGATGTCCCAGCGATAGCGATCGACTGCCTCGGCGCGCGCGACGGCGGTCGGCGCGCCAGGGCCGAGCTCCTTGTACAGCGTGTCGTTGCGGTTGGTCGCGTCATCCTCGGCAAAATACATCTGGGTGATGAGCCGGCGCTCCTGCCCCTTGATGTCGAAGTGGATGTGCGGGGTGCGGTGCCCGATCGGGCTGTCGTATCCCGAAGGCTTGATGGTGATGATCCGCCACTCGCCGCTCGGCCCCGTCATCAGCCGCGCGAAGCCCTGGAAATTGGGATCGAGGGGCGCGGTGGAGATATCGCTCGGATGGGCATAGCGGCCGGCCGCGTTGCATTGCCACAATTCGAGCGCGGCGCCGCGCACCGGGTTGCCCTTGCGGTCGAGCACCCGGCCCATGACTTCGATCACCCGGCCGAGCGCACGGCCCGCATTGCCCTTGATCATGGTCATGTCGAAATCGTCGTCACCCGGCCGGATCACCGGATAGAACGGGCCCAGTTCGCCGCCAGCGGTCTGCGCCGGCGCGGCCGCCCGCGCGATCCCGCCCGCGGCCGCGAGCCCGACTGCGGTGATCGCCGCTCCGGCAAAGCGCCGCCGCGACATTGTATGGTCGTGATGCATGCTGTCCCCCCTGTTTGATCTGTCCCCGGAACGGGGCATATCACGCTCGCCGGGGCAGGGGAACAGACGTGCTGCAATCGGCGCCCGCGCGGTGCTTGCCATTCCCCGTCGCAACCTCTACGGGCGCGGCCAAAGTCCCCCCGAAACCCCGACGTTCACAGGAGCATAGCCATGGCGGTCACCCGCACCTTTTCGATCATCAAGCCCGATGCCACCCGCCGCAACCTTACCGGCGCGGTCACCAAGATGCTCGAGGAGGCCGGCCTTCGGGTGGTCGCGTCGAAGCGCATCCACATGACCCGCGAACAGGCCGAGGGCTTCTACGCGGTGCACAAGGAGCGGCCCTTCTTCGGTGAGCTGGTCGAGTTCATGATGAGCGAACCGGTGGTGGTGCAGGTGCTCGAAGGCGAGGATGCCGTGACCCGCAACCGCGACATCATGGGCGCCACCAATCCCGAGAACGCCGCCCCCGGCACGATCCGCAAGGAGCTCGCGCTGTCGATCGGCGAGAACACCGTCCACGGCTCGGACAGCGAAGAGAACGCTGCGATCGAGATCGCCTTCTTCTTCAAGGACGAAGAGATCGTCGGCTGATCTGGTCGGCTTGAGATATGCGAAGGGCCGTCCCGCAAGGGGCGGCCCTTTCGCGTTCAGCCCGCCAAGCGGGCCAGTTGCGCCGCATGGGCGTGGTGCTGGCCGTTGGCGCTCGCTGCCATCACCCGGCGCATCTGCACCAGTGCCTCGGGAGTGAGGCTGAGGCCAAGATCGCGGTAGCAGCGCGCAATCGCCTGCTCCCAGTCGGCGTTGAGATCGGCGAAGGAAGCCCACGCGATCCGCCCGCGCCAATGGGCGAGCGTTTCGGCCATGCGCGCCTCGCGCAGCGCAATCTTGTGCCGCCAGCGCGCTTCGATCGCCGCAAGACAGCAGGCGTCGGATTGCAGCGCCATCTGGTTCGCCGCGAGACTGACCGCGCTCTTGAGCACCGCCTCATGCTCGCGCTCGGCGATCACCAGTCGGGCCTCGGGGAACTGGACGAGCAGCGTCCACAGATCCTCGGTGAAGGCCGGCACCTTCATCACCCGCGGACGCGCGGCAAGCCCGCGATGCGCGGCATCGGTTTTCAGGATGCGCGCGAATTCGTGATAGACCGGCGCCGGATCGCGCTCTTCGCTCCATGCGGAATAGGAAGGAATGTGCCACTGGCTCTCGTAGATCGAGTGGTGCAGCGCGGCGGAGATCCATGCCAGCTCCTCCTCGACCTCGCCGGGCGCCATCGGGTGGATCGACTGCATCCACGGATTGAGCAGCCCCAGCATCGCGAGCTCGAGCGCGGCCTTCATCCGGTTCATCCCCAGCCGGGTGGGCACCGGATGGTAGGCGTCGCAGTAGCGGGTATGCGAATGGCCCGGATCGGCGGCGAGCAGCTTGTGGATGCGGGTCGTGCCCGATCGCATATGGCCGACCACGATGATCGGCGGGGCGAGCGGCGTTTCCAGCAGTTCGGGCCGCGCCTGCCACAGCGCGCCGAAGGCGAGGCGGTTCTTCACCACCCGCGACAGCTGGCCCCACGCCATTGCGCGGCCGAGCGGGTTGAGATCGGCCTCCGCTTCGAGCGCAGCGACCAGCCGGGTGAGCCGCTCGCGAAAATCGGCGACGTCTTGTGCGCTGCGTCCGCCATGCTCGGCGGCTTCCGCATCGGCGCCGTGGGGCTTGGCGGCGAGCGCCCACAGCGCGTCCGGATCGAGATCGGGCGGGGGCAGCCAGCCGCGCTGCCACGCCTTGCGCAGGAAGGCATTGGCGCGTTCCGCCAGTCCGCTGCGCGCCAGAAGATGATCGCGGGGAGGCGGCGGCATCAGAATTCGTCCGCCGCTTCCATCAGCCGCGTCAGCCGCTTGGGTGCGACCGCGCGCCAGCTGCGGGTAAGCCATTCGGCGATGTCGTCCCAGTCCACGCCGGGGCGGTTGAGGATGATCCCGACCCAGCCGCTCGCGCCGTAATAGGCGGGCTTGAAATAGATTTCGGGCTGGCTCTCGACGAGATCGAGCAACTCGTCCATCGATCCGGTGCGGACCAGCAGCGCAATGTGCGCGGTGCCATGGTGCTGATCGGCGAAATAGGCGAAGTATTTGCCGGTCTTGTCGCCGCCGACGCGAAACCCCGGGCTGCCGTGGCTCTCGCGCTCGTCGGTCTCGGGGAGGGCGAGGGCAAGCGCGCGAACCTGCTCGAGCAGGCGAACCGGATCACGCCAGCGCCCGACATAGGCGGCCACGGCTCGCGGATAGAGCTGGTGTTCGGCAAGCTTGACCCGCGCGGCGAGGCTTTCGGGGGTGTCGCCGGGAACGACCGGCACGCGAATCTGCCCCAGCACCTCGCCCGCGTCGAGCTCGGGCGTCACAAGGTGGACACTCGCGCCCGCCTCGGCATCGCCCGCCGCGATGGCGCGCGCGTGGGTATCGAGCCCCTTGTAGAGCGGCAGCAGCGAGGGGTGGATGTTGAGCATCCGCCCCGCCCAGCGGGTCACGAACCCGTCCGAGAGGATGCGCATGTAGCCCGCCAGCGCGATATGGTCCGCGCCCGCCGCGACCACCGCCGCCTCGATCGCGGCGTCATGCGCGTCGCGGGTCATGCCGCGGTGCGAGAGCGCGAAGGTCGCGATCCCCTCGGCCTCAGCCAGCGCGAGGCCCGGGGCAGCGGGATCGTTGCTCGCGACCAGCACCACCTCGTAGGGGCACTCGCCAAGGCGGCTGGCATAGACGAGCGCGGCCATATTGGTGCCTTCGCCCGAAATCAAAACGGCGATCCGGGCCGCTGCGTCAACCAAGATGGGTCGCGCTCCAGTCGCTTTTGGCTGCCCAGGTCTCGATGCTGCCGCGCACGGTGCAGCCCCTCTCGCCGCTCGCGATCCGGCCGACCGGGAAGCAAGTCTCGCCGGCAGCGCCGAGCCGGGCCGCGACCTCGGCGGCCTTCTCTTCGGTCACCGCCAGCACCATGCCAACGCCGCAGTTGAAGGTGCGTGCCATCTCCTCGGGTTCGATATTGCCCTGCGCCTGCAGGAAGGCCATCAGCCGCGGCTGTTGCCACAGATCGGCGTCGACAGCGGCGTGGGCGCCATCGGGCAGAATGCGCGGAATGTTCTCGAGCAGCCCGCCGCCGGTGATGTGCGCGAGCCCATTGACCAGCCCGTCGCGGATCAGCGGAAGCAGGCTCGCGACATAGATGCGGGTGGGGGCGATCAGCGCGTCGATCAGCAGCTGCTCCTGATCGAACAGGGCAGGGCGGTTCAGCTTCCAGCCCTTGTCTGCCGCCAGCCGGCGCACCAGCGAATAGCCGTTGGAATGCACCCCGCTCGAAGCGAGGCCCAGCAGCACGTCGCCCGGCGCAACCCGGTCGCCGGTCAGCTGCTCGCCGCGCTCGACCGCTCCGACACAGAAGCCTGCAAGGTCGTAATCGCCGGGCGCATACATCCCCGGCATTTCCGCCGTCTCGCCGCCGATCAGCGCGCAGCCCGCCTGCTTGCAGCCCTCGGCGATCCCCGCGACGACGCGCTCGGCGACCCCGTTCTCGAGCTTGCCGGTCGCAAAATAATCGAGAAAGAACAGCGGCTCGGCGCCCTGAACGATCAGATCGTTGACGCACATCGCAACCAGATCGATACCGACGGTGTCGTGCCGGTCATGCTCGATTGCGAGTTTGAGCTTGGTGCCCACGCCGTCATTCGCCGCCACCAGCAGCGGATCGGCATAGCCTGCCGCCTTGGGGTCGAAGAACCCGCCGAACCCGCCCAGTTCGCTGGTCGCACCCGGCCGCGCGGTTGCCTTCGCCAGCGGAGCGATGGCCTTGACCAGCGCGTTGCCCGCCGCGATCGACACGCCGGCATCGGCATAGGTGTAGCCGGCCGGACGCGCCGTGCCGTTCTCGTCTTTCCCCGAAGTCATGCACGCCGCCATAGCCTTTCGCGCTTGGAATTCCACTCGCCTTTGGGCAAAGGACAGGCGATTTCCCCCATGAGCGCGACGCTTTCCCTCCCCGGCCGCGGTGCCGCCAGCCAGCGACCCCTGCGGCGCGGACTTGCCGCTGCCGCGCTTGCGCTGGTGCTGCTGGGTGGCGGCTATGCGCTGCTCGCGCAGGTCGCAGGCGAGCGCGGCATCGCGCCGACCGCGGCCAGCGCCGACATCGAGGTCATGGGCATCAGCGTCGATGTGCAAGGCAAGAGCGCCGAGGACGCGCGCCGCAACGGCTGGCGCGAGGCGCAGAGGAAGGCGTGGGAGAAGCTCAAGGGGCCCAAGCTTTCCGACAGCCAGCTCGAAGGCCTCGTCTCGGCCATCGTGATCGAGCGCGAGCGGCTCGGCCCGCGGCGCTACATCGCGACACTCGGGGTGGTGTTCGACCGCCAGCGCGCCACCGGCTATCTCGGCGGGGCGCAGCAGACCGCGCGCTCGGCCCCGCTGCTGCTGATCCCGGTGGTGGAGAGCGGCGGCGCCTACATCACCTTCGAACAGCGCAACCCCTGGCAGCGCGCCTGGGCGGAGTTCAACCCGGGGCAGAGCCGGATCGACTATGTTCGTCTGTCGGGCGCGGGGGGCGATTCGCTGCTGGTCAACTTCGGCCAGGCCGGTCGCCGCAGCCGCGCATGGTGGCGCTCGACGCTCGACCAGTACGGCGCGACCGATGTGCTGATGGCCTTTGCCCGGCTCGAACACCAGTTCCCCGGCGGCCCGGTGACCGGCACCTTCACCGCGCGCTACGGCCCGGACAGCCGGCCGCTCGAAAGCTTCACCCTCAAGGCCGACAACCCCGATGCCCTGCCCGCAATGCTCGCGCAGGCGGTGGCGCGGATGGACGCGATCTACACCGGGGCGCTCAATGCCGGCACTCTGCGGCCCGACCCGAGCCTCAGATTGGGTGCGGGCGGTCAGATCGATCCGGCGATTGAGCGGCTGCTCGAGATCGGGCGCGCAGCGCAGGCCCGGCGCGCGGCCGAGGCGGCGGCCGCAGCCGGGATCGCAGCCCCGCAGATCGAGGCCGCGCCGGTCACCGGCGCCGAACCGGGCGAGGTGACGATCCGCCTCATCGCGGTGCAGTTCGCCACGCCCGATGCCGCCAGCTTCGATTCGGCGCTGGGCGCGGTGCGGGGCACTGGCGGGGTGCGCAGCGTCGGCGTCACCAGCACCGCGATCGGGGGTACCTCGGTGATGAGCGTAAGCTTTGCCGGCTCGCTTGATGAACTTGCCGCAGCGCTCGAGGCGCGCGGGTTCACGGTGCGGCGAGGGGCAAACGCGCTCGCTATCAGCCGCTGAGACGGGCGCGCGGGTGAGCGAGCCGTCCCAGATCGCCCTGCCGCTGTCCGCACGCACGCCTGCGGGGGCGCAGCGGATCGTGGTCGGCGCCGCCAATGCCGCCGTGATCGAGGCCTTGCAGGCGCCCGAGGCGTGGCCGTTCCATGTCGCGGTCCTCACCGGCCCGCCGCGCTCGGGCAAGTCGCTGCTCGCCCGTTGGGCGCAGGCGCGCGCGCCCGAGGGGCTGATCGCGGTGATCGACGATGCCGAACGCAGCGACGAGACCGCGCTGTTCCATCGCTGGAACGCGGTGCAGCAGGGCGGCCTCAGGGAAGGCGGGGCGCTGCTGATCGTCGCCAATGCCGATCCGGAGCCCAAGGACGGACAAGCGGGCGGATGGCGCATCCGCCTGCCCGACCTCGCCTCGCGCATCGGCGGCTCGCTGCAACTCGCGATCCAGCCGCCCGATGACGAGATGGCCGCCGAAATGATCCTTGCCCATGCCGAACAGCGCGGGCTCAGCCTGCCCGAGGGCGCGGCCGAGTATCTCGTCCCGCGCACCACCCGCAGCTTCGCCGCGATCGAGGCGCTGGTGGCCGCGATCGACCGGATTTCCCTTGAACGTCAGGCACCCGCCACCATGTCTGTGTGGCGCGCCGCGCTCGAGGCCCTGCACGGGCCCGAGCAGCAGCGGCTGCTGTGATGGGGGCTGCACGTTGCAATCCCTGCACTTTGGTGGGATGATGCGGGGCGATGCTGGACGGTCTTATCAACTACCTGGACTCGGTTCGCGCGCGTGATCCGGCGCCGCGTTCGCGCTGGGAGATCCTGCTCTATCCCGGTGCCTGGGCGCTCGGCTTCCACCGCATCGCGCACTGGCTGTTCGAGGCGCGGATGTTCTTCCTCGCGCGGCTGGTGAACCACATTGCGCGCCTGCTGACCGCGATCGACATCCATCCGGGCGCGACCATCGGGAAGAACTTCTTCATCGATCACGGCTTCGTGGTCATCGGCGAGACCGCCGAGATCGGCGACAATGTCACGATCTACCAATGCGTGACCCTTGGCGGCACCAATCCCGCCAACGGAAAGGGCGGCAAGCGCCACCCGACGATTGCCGACAATGTCATCATCGGATCGGGCGCGCAGATCATCGGCCCGATAACTGTCGGCGAGCGCGCGCGGGTCGGCGCCAATGCGGTGGTGACCGAGGATGTGCCCGCGGGTGCGACGATGGTCGGGATCAAGGCCCGCTCGACCCTGGTTCCTGCCGAGGAATGGCTGCGTGACTTCACCCCCTACGGCACGCCCTGCGATGACCCCCCTTGCGACGAGCAGGGCCGTCCGCGCCGTGACTGCGTCGAGAAGCTCGAGGCCGAAGTCGCCTCCATGCGCGAGGAAATGGCGCTGCTGAAGGCGATGCTGGCCGAGCGCGAGGCCGCGCCGCCTTCGCCTGCGCCCGCCCGTCTGCGCAAGAGCGGCACCAAGGACTGAGCCCGCGAATGGCCGCACCGCAATCGCCCGGGGGAATGCCCGGACACGTGGTTCCCTTCCCCGGCCGGGCGGCCGATCAGGTCGGCTTCGAACGGCCCGAGCTGATGCGCATCCTCGATCTCTACGGCCGCATGGTCGCGGCCGGCGAGTGGCGCGACTACGCGATGGACTTCACCCGCCAGGCCGCGACCTTCGCCGCCTTCCGCCGCACCGCCGAACGCCCCCAGGCGCGCGTGGAGAAACGCCCCGCGCTGCGCGGCAAGCAGGGGATGTGGACGCTGTTCGGTGAGCACGGGCAGGTGCTCAAGCGCGGTCACGATCTGGCGAACGTCCTCGCGCCGATGGAGCGGCGGCTGCTGAAGGCGGTGGAGGAGTAGGCCAACGCCATGCCGGTCCGACAGAAACGCAGCATCCTGGTCGCCGCCCCCCGGGACGCCGTTTGGGAGCGGCTTACCCATGTCGCCGAGTGGGCACGCTGGCACCCCGCCTTCAGCGCGGTCGAGGCCGCCACGCCGATCGTGCCCGGTGCGCGTTTCGCCTATACCTACCGAAGCACACGCATCCGCGCCGAGGTCACCACGCTCGCACCCATGGAGGCTTTCGCGTTCATCGGTCGGGCGCGCGGGGTGACCGCCCATAACCGCTGGACCCTGATCGCACGGTCACCCGCCAGCTGCGAGGTGACGGTCGAGGAGGAAATGCGCGGTCTTGTGCCGCGGCTCTTTCCGGGACCGTTCAACCGGGAACTTGGCAATGGCCTCGAGGACTGGCTCGCCTCGCTCGCACGCGGGTTGGAGACCCGGCCAGGCGACGGGGAGCGCGAACCAATTCCCTGAGGCGCGCTGCGCTTACCCCCGCGCGCTCGACGGCCCCGTTCCGGTGACCTTCTGCATCGCCTTGAGGATGTTGCCCGACTGCTCCGAGCCGGACTGCGGGGCGATGAGGTTGGTGAAGCTCGAAATCTCCTCCCAGCGCGCGGCGAAGCCTTCGAGGGTGCGCTCGCCTTCGGGCAGCCACACCGCATCGTTCATCACCGTCCACGAGGAGTGGTAGCCGCCCGCGCCCGCGCCGACGATGGCGTTGGTCGGCGCGTCTTCCGACACGAGGAACAGCGCGGCGGGGACCACGTTCTCGGGCGCGAACAGCTTGAAGGCTTCCTCGGGGAAGAGGTCTTCAGTCATGCGGGTTCCCGCAACCGGCGAGAGGGTGTTGACGCGCACATTGTACTTCGCACCTTCGAGCGCCAGCGTCTTGGTGAGGCCGGCAAGGCCGAGCTTCGCCGCGCCGTAATTCGCCTGGCCGAAATTGCCGAACAGGCCGGTCGAGGACGCGGTCATCAGGATGCGGCCATAGCCCTGCTCGCGGAAGGTCTCCCAGCACGCCTTGGTGGCGAAAGCCGAGCCGGTGAGGTGGACCTTGACGACGAATTCGAAGTCGGCCGGCTCCATCTTGGCAAAGGTCTTGTCGCGCAGCACGCCCGCGTTGTTGATGAGGACATGGACGCCGCCCCACTTCTGCTTCGCGTCGGCGACCATCTTTTCCATCTGCTCGAATTCGGTGACGGAAGCCCCATTGGCGATCGCCTCGCCGCCCATCGCCTCGATCTCGGCGACGACCTGCGCGGCGGCGTCCGAGGTGCCGGTGCCGTCGCGCGATCCGCCGAGGTCGTTGACCACGACCTTCGCGCCGCGCCGGGCGAGTTCGAGCGCATAGGCCTTGCCGAGCCCGCCGCCCGCACCGGTGACGATGGCGACCTTGTCCTTGAAGCTGATGGTCATGGCGTTTTCTCCTGTCTGTCGCTGCGGCGCGGTTTACGCCTGCGTAAAGCTGATTGCGGCGCGCTGCGTGGCACTTTCACGCTTTGCTTGCAACCGCCTAACGTGTGTCTCCGCGTGCCGTAGGGTCAGGGTGCGGTCCCCAGCCTTTCGAGCGCCGGAATCAGGCCTGCAAACGAATCGATCACCGCCGCTGCCCCCATGCTCTCCACCGGGGCGTCGCAATAGCCATAGGCGGCTGCCACGAAGGGCACGCCGGCGTCTTTCGCAGCGCGCGCATCATAGGTGGAATCGCCGATGAACAGGAAGCGCGTTGCCCGGCAGGCCTCGCGCGCCTTCAGCACCGGGGCGGGGTGGGGCTTGGCGATGAACTGGCCGTCGGCGCCCTTGCCGAGGCTGTCGCCGCCGATCACGGTGACGAAGCTTTCGATCAGCCCGAGCTGGGTCAGCACCGAACGCGCGAACGCCTCGAACTTGTTGGTGACCACCGCCAGCGGGATGCCGGCCGCCGCGAGCTCCGCGAGCGCTTCGCTCACTCCGGGGTAGGGCACGGTGTGAACCGCGTTGTGCGCCTCGTAATAGCCGAGCATAGCCTTGTAGAGCCGCTTGAACTCGGCCTCGGGCAGTCCTCCCTGGGCTTCCACCGCGCGCGCGAGCATGATCTTGGCCCCGCCGCCGATCAGGTCCTTGCTCGTTTCCACCGACACTTCGTTGAATCCGCCCAGCGCCATCGCATGGTTCACCGCCGCGCCGAGGTCGCGAAAGGTGTCGAGCAGGGTGCCGTCGAGGTCGAAGCCGATCGCGTCGAAGGGGATTGTGGTCATCGCCCGCGCGGGTGCCGCAAGCGACTTCAAACCGCAAGCATTTGCTGGCAGGCGCACCTTTCCCTAAGGACAGGCGCATGACCGAGACCAGCCATCCCTTCGCCGCTGTCATCCTTGCCGCAGGGCGCGGCACCCGCATGAAGAGCGAGGTGCACAAGGTGCTCCACAAGGTCGCCGGGCGGCCGATGCTCGAGCACCTGATGGCGAGCGTCGCCGAACTGGGCCCGGAGCGGACCGCGGTGGTGGTCGGTGCCGGGCGCGAGCAGATCGAGGCGGCGGTGGGCGACCGGGCGGTGACCTGCCTGCAGGAGCCGCAGCTCGGCACCGGACATGCGGTGCAGCAGGCCGAGAGCGCGCTCGCTGGCTTCGCCGGCGATGTGCTGGTGCTCTATGGCGACGTGCCCTTCGTCGCGGCGGAGACAATGCGGGCGATGCTCGCGCGGCTCCATGCCGCAGATGCCCCCGCGGTGGTGGTGCTCGGCTTCGAACCCGCCGATCCGCTGGCCTATGGCCGGGTGATCGCCGACGGGTCGGGACGGATCGCCAAGATGGTCGAGTTCAAGGACGCCTCCGATGCGGAGCGGGCCTGCCGGCTGTGCAATTCCGGCCTGCTCGCCGCCCGCAGCGAAGACCTGTTCACGCTGCTTGCCCGGGTCGACAACGCCAATGCGCAGGGCGAATACTACCTTCCCGATATCGTCAACATCGCGATCGCCGACGGACGACCCTGCGCGGTGATCGTGGCCGAAAGCGCCGACGAGGTCGCCGGGATCAACAGCCGCGCCGAACTCGCCGCGGCCGAGGCGCGCTGGCAGGCTGCGCGGCGCCTCAAGGCGATGGACGAGGGCGCCACCCTGATCGCGCCCGAGACGGTATGGTTCAGCTGGGACACCACCCTCGGCCGCGACGTCATCATCGAGCCCAACGTCTTCTTCGGCCCCGGCGTGCGGATCGCCGACGACGTGCTGGTGCGCGCCAACAGCCATATCGAGGGCGCTTCGCTCGCCAGCGGGGTCAAGGTCGGGCCCTTTGCCCGGCTTCGCCCCGGCACGGTGCTCGAGCAGGACAGCTTTGTCGGCAATTTCGTCGAGGTGAAAAACGCCGTGCTCCACCAGGGCGCCAAGGCGAGCCATCTCACCTATCTGGGCGACGCGACCATCGGCGCGGGCGCGAATATCGGCGCAGGGACCATCACCTGCAATTATGACGGCTATTTCAAATACAAGACCGTGATCGGCGAGCGCGCCTTCATCGGCTCGAACTCCGCGCTGGTCGCGCCCGTCACCATCGGCGCGGATGCCATCGTCGCCGCTGGCTCGACCGTCAGCCGCGATGTGGCGCCCGGAGAGCTGCGCATGGTGCGCGCCGAGCAGCTGGTGAAGGACGGCTGGGCCGACCGCTTCCATGACACGATGAAGAAGAAGAAGGCGGCGGAGAAAAAGGGGTGAGCGATGTACCCATCCTATGACGATGTCACTTCGAGGATTCAGGAAGAACCAATTTGGTGGGATCGAGGATTTCCAAGGTATTGCGAATTTCATCCGACCAAACTTACTGTCCATGGAAAATGCGCAATTCTTGCGCATGTTGTATCAGGTAATGAAGTTTCATTCAAAATCGGTTTGGCAGTTGACGATCCTGACAGCGTCAAGAGGGGCATTATTTTAGGCGACCTCTTCCTTGGTCCTGTCCCTTGGCATGGTGGTGCGGATGCCACCATGAGGTCAGAAACCATCGCGATTAATGAGTTTTGGGAACGAGAGGAGCCTGACGGCTGGCACCGTAACCGAGAATTTGAACGTGACCTCTGCGGTGCGTTCGATCATTTACCGCCGAAGCCCGTTGACCTTACTCCGGAACAGATCGCTTTGGCGAAGACTGCATTCTTGTACGGTGGGCTGGAAGCTGCTCGTATCGAAGTTATGAAAATGACCGGTCTTGATCCGTTTAGCGTTCGGGAATGGGCATGCAGCCTAGATTGGTAGGGCTACCTTGATTGATCAACGCTATGACTCATGACTTGACCTGCTGGCTGTGCGAGCGCCCTTTGGGCGAGATCGTCGAGTGGCATCACCCGGTGCCCAAGTCCAAGAAGGGCAAGATCAAGGTGCCGATCCACCCGATCTGCCACAAGACGATCCACGCGAACTTCACCAACAGCGAGCTCGCCCGTATCGGCGCGGATGCCCAGACGATCCGGGAGAACCCGGCCATCGCCAAGTTCGTCGCCTGGGTCAGCAGCAAGCCGCCCGATTTCAACGCTCCAACGCGCTGACGGGAACCTTCGCGCGGCTCGCCGCCTCTCTAGCCACGCAACAAGGAGACACGCAATGCGCGCCGGACGCTGGATCGCCGCCGGGCTGGGGATCGCCGCCGTGGGGGCGGCTGCCGCCTATGCTCAATATCGCAACATCGAGGAGCCGGATTACACGCTGGTCTCGGCCGACGATGCTTTCGAACTGCGCGACTATCCGCCGCTGGTGGTGGCCGAGGTCAGCCATCCGGGCAGCCGCGAGCGCGCCAGCGGGGCGAGCTTCCGGCGGCTTGCGGCCTATATCTTCGGGCAGGACCGCCCGGCAGGCGGCGAAAGCATCGCGATGACCGCCCCTGTGTTGCAGGACGAGACTGCGCCCAATCGCTGGCGGATGCGGTTCGTGATGCCCGCCAAGTATACCCTCGCAACCCTCCCGCCCGCACCCGCCGACATCGCGCTCACCGAGGTGCCGGCGCGGCGGATGGCGGCGGTGCGGTTCTCCGGGAATGGGGGAGGGCGCGATCTGGCGCTGATGGAGGCGCGGTTGCGCGACTGGCTGGCGCGGCAGGGGCTGATGCCGGCGGGCGAACCCGAGTTCGCCTTCTACGACGCGCCGATGGTGCCCGGTCCGCTGCGCCGCAACGAGGTGCTGATCCCCGTCGCGGCGCGGTGACGATGATCAGGCGTCCTGCATCGGCGCGGGCGCGCCATCGGCAAGGTAATCGCGCTCCCACTGCTCGAACTCGCTGCGGCTGAGCAGATAGCGCGCCCGCGCCTCGTGGAAGCTGATCGCGCGGTCATGCACCGCCCGCACCACATCGTGCTTGCGCGCCTTCGACCAGTGCACGCGGTGGCTGCGCGGCAGGCCATAGCGCTTGATGGCATCGGCAATCGAAATGTCTCTGGGGTAGGCCATCGCAGTGTTCCTCGTCGCTTCTTCGTCATCGCCCCTGAGGCTGAATGTTGACGGGCAGCCTTAACGAGGTGCTGCGGGATGTGGTTAAGCGCGCGTTGATGAAACGCCCCGTGCCCTGCCTGCGACGAGTGGAGCGCGAGTGTCGGATCGGTTTACAAACGCCAGGGGCGGCCCCCCGCAAGGAGAGCCGCCCCCGGACCGGTTAACGCTTGCGATCAGCCGCCCTTGGCGGGTTCGGGCGAGTCCATCAGCCGCTTCATGAGGTAGATGAACTGGAGCGCCTGGAGCTTGGCGCGCTGATCGTTGTCGACCCCGCCCGAATGGCCCCCGGTGGTGTCCTCGAAGTAGTAGTAGGGCTGGCCGAGCGCCTTGAGCTTCGCCGCCGCCTTGCGGGCGTGGGCGGGATGGGTGCGGTCGTCGGCCGTCGAGGCCCAGAGGAACGGCTCGGGATATTTCACCCCGGCAACGATCTTCTGGTAGGGCGAATAGGGCTCGATCCAGGCGCGCTGTTCGGGGATGCGCGGATCGCCATATTCGCCGATCCACGATGCGCCGCGCCCGATCAGGTGATAGCGCAACATGTCGAACAGCGGGATCGCCACGATCGCCGCATTCAGCAGGTCGGGGCGCTGGGTCAGGAAACTGCCGACCAAGAGCCCGCCCTGCGATCCGCCCTGGATGCCGAGGTGCCGCGGGCTGGTAAAGCCGCGCTCGATCAGATCCTCGCCCACCGCTTGGAAATCGTCCCAGGTGCGCTGCTTGTTCTCGCGGATCGCGGTCTGGTGCCAGCCGGGTCCGAACTCGCCCCCGCCGCGCAGGTTGGCGAGCACATAGGCCCCGCCGTTCTCGACCCACAGCTTGCCGGTCGGACCGAGATAGGACGGCAGCATCGGCACCTGAAAGCCGCCATAGCCGTAGAGCAGCGTCGGGGTGGTGCCGTCCGCCTTCATCCCCTTGGGCTTGACGATGAAGTAGGGGATCTTGGTCCCGTCCTTGCTGATCGCTTCATATTGCTCGACGCTCGCGCCGGCCGCGTCGAAACGCGCGGGCGAGGTCTTGAGCACGGCGGGCGGCGTGGTGCCGTCGGTGTAATAGAGGGTGGTCGGCGCGAGGAAGCCGCTGACCGTGTACATGATCTGGTCGGTCTCGTCCGAAGAGGCGGCGATGCCGATCGTGGCATTGTCGGGCAGGGGGACCTGCGTGCTGGTCCACTGGCCATCGGCGAAGGTGAACTTCAGCACCTTGCCCACGACATTGTCGAGCAGCGCGACATAAAGCCCGCCGCCGGTGACGGTGCTCTCCTGCTTGGTCTGGCGATAGCCGGGTGCCCAGACGAGCGTCTTTTTGGCGCCATTGGGGTCGGCCTTCCATTCCTCGAGGTCCGCCGCGACCAGACTGTCGGCGGGGAAGGTCTGATCGCCCACCGTCCAATCGACATCCGGCGAGAACAGCATGTGCCCATCGACGATGCCGACCGGATTGGCCTTCGTCGGCAGGTCGAGCTGGAGCCACTGGCCGTCTTTCCAGACATACCACAGCCGCTCGTGGAAGCTGATCCCGCGATAGGCGAGGCGAGCATGGATCGTGCCTTCATTGTCGCGCAGCAGCGAGGCCCCCGAAGAGACGTCCTTGGCGTCGCCGCGGTAGATTTCCGGTGCATCGGCGATGGGAGTTCCGCGTTTCCATTCGCGGGTGGTGAAGGCGTATTCGCTCTCGGTGAGGGTCCCCGGACCGAAGTCGCGGCCGACCAGCAGCGTGTTCTCGTCGACCCATTCGACGCCGCCCTGACTTTTCTGGTCGAGCACGAAGCCGTCCGCGACGAACTGCTTGGTGGCCATGTCGAATTCGCGCAGGATGATGGCATCCTCGCCCCCGTCCGAAAGCGCGATCATGCACTTGCTCATCGCCGGGGGGAGGCACGAGGAGCCTTTATAGACCCACTCCTTGCCCTCGGCCTTGGCGAGCGCATCGATATCGAGCACCACTTCCCATGTCGGCGCGGCGGTGCGGTAGCTTTCGAGCGTGGTGCGGCGCAGCACCCCCTTGGGGTTCGCCTTGTCCTGCCAGAAATTGTAGAGCCCGTCGGGGCGGAAGCTGACGAAGGGGATGCGATCATTGCTGTCGAAGATCGCCAGCGCATCGGCCTTCAGCTTGGCGAAGCGCGGATCGGCTTCGAAGGCCGCAAGGGTGCGGGCGTTTTCCTTGGCGACCCAGTCGAGCGCCTCCGGGCTGCGCGCCTGTTCGAGCCAGATATAGGGATCCTGCTCGGGGCCGGGGACACCGGGAGCAGGCGTTTCTTCGGCGGCAGCCGCGCCGGTGGTCGAAGCGATGGTCATGGCCAGCGCCAGAGCGAAAGTGGAGACAAGTTTCAAGCGTCCTCTCCTCAAGGGATTGCCGGACGCGTTTGTGACGGGAGAGCGACGCAAAGGGAAGGGGGCGCAACGAAAAAGGGCGAGCCATCGGCCCGCCCTTTTGCGCCATGTGCGATGGTACGCCTCAGCCCTCGACGTGCTCGGCGAGGATGGTGAGGCCCTTTTCGCCCACCTCGGCAAAGCCGCCGCGCACCTGGATCACTTCCGGCGCGGCATTGGCGGAGGCGAAGACCTGCACCGCACCGTCGCGGATCGTGCTCATGAAGGGCGCATGGCCCTCGAGCACGCCGAATTCGCCCTCGGTGCCGGGGACGACCACCATGTGGACTTCCTCCGAGCGGACGAGCCTGGCGGGGGTGACGAGTTCGAAGTGGAGCGGCATGGTGCCTTACGCCTCTTCGGCCAGCTTCTTGGCCTTCTCGACCGCCTGATCGATCCCGCCGACCATGTAGAAGGCGCTTTCGGGCAGGTGGTCGTATTCGCCGTCGACCACCGCCTTGAAGCTCTTCACGGTATCTTCGAGCTGCACGAACACGCCCGGGATGTTGGTGAAGACTTCCGCCACGTGGAACGGCTGCGAGAGGAACTTCTGGATCTTGCGCGCACGCGCGACGGTCAGCTTGTCCTCTTCGGACAGCTCGTCCATCCCGAGGATCGCGATGATGTCCTGCAGGCTCTTGTACTTCTGCAGGATCGCCTGAACGCGGCGGGCGGTGTCGTAGTGCTCCTGGCCGACGACGCGCGGTTCGAGCACGCGCGAGGTCGAGTCGAGCGGGTCGACCGCCGGGTAGATGCCGAGCTCGGAGATCGCACGCGACAGCGTGGTGGTCGCGTCAAGGTGCGCGAAGCTGGTCGCGGGCGCCGGGTCGGTCAAGTCGTCCGCCGGCACGTAGATCGCCTGGACCGAGGTGATCGAGCCCTTGGTGGTCGAGGTGATGCGCTCCTGCAGCTTGCCCATGTCGGTCGCGAGGGTCGGCTGGTAGCCCACCGCCGAGGGAATGCGGCCGAGCAGCGCCGACACTTCCGAACCCGCCTGGGTGAAGCGGAAGATGTTGTCGACGAAGAACAGCACGTCCTGGCCTTCGACGTCGCGGAAGTATTCCGCCATCGTCAGACCCGACAGCGCGACGCGCGCGCGGGCGCCCGGCGGCTCGTTCATCTGGCCGAACACCAGCGCCACCTTGGAGCCTTCCGAGGTCGGGTTGCCATCGGCATCCTTGGCGATGACGCCCGCATCGAGGAATTCGTGGTAGAGGTCGTTGCCCTCGCGGGTGCGCTCACCCACGCCCGCGAATACCGACACGCCGCCGTGGCCCTTGGCGATGTTGTTGATGAGCTCCTGGATCAGCACGGTCTTGCCGACGCCCGCGCCGCCGAACAGGCCGATCTTGCCGCCCTTGGCGTAGGGGGCGAGGAGGTCGATCACCTTGATGCCGGTGACGAGGATCGCCGCTTCGGTCGACTGGTCGATGAAGGCCGGGGCCTCGGCGTGGATCGGGGCGGTGGTTTCCGCGCCGATGGGCCCGCGCTCGTCGATCGCTTCGCCGACGACGTTCATGATGCGGCCCAGAACCTTGGGGCCGACCGGAACGCTGATCTGCGCCCCGGTGTTCACGACTTCGCTGCCGCGGGTCAGGCCCTCGGTCGCGTCCATCGCGATGGTGCGCACGGTGTTCTCGCCGAGGTGCTGGGCGACTTCGAGCACCAGCGTCTTGTCGCCGTTCTTGGTTTCGAGCGCGGTGAGGATCGCGGGCAGTTCACCGGGGAACTGCACGTCGACGACGGCGCCGATGACCTGGCTGATGGTGCCGTTGGTGGTCTGATTGAGCACCGGTGCGGGCGCCTTCTTGCGGGTGGTGGTCTTGGCTGCGGTTGCCATGTCTCGTTCCTTGCCTTCGATTACAGCGCTTCAGCGCCTGCAATGATTTCGATGAGTTCGGTGGTGATCGCGGCCTGACGGCTGCGGTTGTACTGGATGGTGAGCTTCTGGATCAGTTCGCCCGCGTTGCGCGTGGCGTTGTCCATCGCGGTCATCGAGGCGCCCTGTTCCGAGGCCTCCCGCTCGAGCAGCGCGCCGAACAGCTGGGTGCGCACGTAGCGCGGCAGCAGTTCTTCGAGGATTTCTTCCTCGCCCGGCTCGTATTCGACCACCGCGTCAGCCGCGGCGGCCTCGGCCGGGGCGGGGACCGGGATCAGCTGCTTGACCGTCGGGTCCTGCGCGAGCGCCGACTTGAAGGTCGGAAAAATCAGGTGCGCGATATCGAAGCGCCCCGCCTCGAACAGCGCGATCAGCTCGTTGGCGATGGCTTCGGCCTCGTCGAAGCCCGGGGTCTTGACCGTGCTGGTGTCGAACCCGCCACCGATCAGGCCCGGAAACTCGCGCTTGAGCGGCGCGCGGCCCTTCTTGCCGACGAGGTAGAACTCGACCGCCTTGCCCTGCGCGATCAACTCGCGCGCCTTGGCCTTCGCCTGCTTGACGAGGTTCGAGTTGAGACCGCCGCACAGCCCCTTGTCGGTGTTGACCACCACGAGGAGGTGGCGCTGGTCAGCGCCGGTGCCCGCCAGCAGCATGGGCGCGGCCGAGCCTGCAACCTTGCCCGCGAGGCTCGCCATCACCGCGGTCAGCCGCGAGGCATAGGGCCGCGCCGCCTCGGCCGCAGCCTGGGCGCGGCGCAGCTTGGCCGCCGCGACCAGCTGCTTGGCCTTGGTGATCTTCTGGGTCGATTTGACCGAGGCGATCCGGCCCTTGAGTTCCTTGAGTGAGGGCACTGCGGGGCGTCCTTACGCGAACTGCTTGGCGAAGGCTTCGAGCGCGGCCTTGGTCTTGTCCGCGACTTCGCCTTCGAACTTCTTCGAGGTGCGGATTTCGGTCAGCACCGAGGCGTGTTCGCGGCGCATGTAGTCGAGCATCTGGCTCTCGTACTCGTTGACGCGGTTCACGGGGATGCTGTCGAGGAAGCCGTTGGTGCCGGCGTAGATCGACACGGTCTGCTCTTCGAACGGCATCGGCGAGAACTGCTTCTGCTTGAGCAGCTCGGTCAGGCGCGCGCCGCGGTTCAGGAGCTTCTGCGTCGCGGCATCGAGGTCCGAGCCGAACTGCGCGAAGGCCGCCATTTCGCGGTACTGCGCAAGGTCGAGCTTCATCGAGCCCGAGACCTTCTTCATCGCCTTGGTCTGGGCGGCACCGCCGACGCGGCTCACCGAGAGGCCGACGTTGATGGCGGGGCGGATGCCCTGGTAGAACAGGCCGGTCTCGAGGAAGATCTGACCGTCGGTGATCGAGATCACGTTGGTCGGGATGTAGGCCGACACGTCGCCCGCCTGGGTTTCGATGATCGGCAGCGCGGTCAGCGAGCCATGCCCGTTTTCTGCGTTCATCTTGGCCGCACGCTCGAGCAGGCGGCTGTGGAGATAGAACACGTCGCCGGGGTAGGCTTCGCGGCCCGGAGGACGACGCAGCAGCAGCGACATCTGGCGGTAGGCGACGGCCTGCTTGGAAAGGTCGTCATAGACGATCACGGCGTGCATGCCGTTGTCGCGGAAGAATTCGCCCATGGCGCAGCCGGTGTAGGGCGCGAGGTACTGGAGCGGCGCGGGTTCCGAGGCGGTCGCGGCGACGACGATGGTGTATTCCATCGCGCCGTTTTCTTCGAGCTGCTTGACGATCTGCGCCACGGTCGACCGCTTCTGGCCGACGGCGACATAGACGCAGTAGAGCTTCTTGCCTTCGTCGTCGCCCGCGTTGGCTTCCTTCTGGTTGATGAAGGTGTCGATCGCGACGGCGGTCTTGCCGGTCTGGCGGTCACCGATGATCAGCTCGCGCTGGCCGCGGCCGACGGGCACGAGCGCGTCGATCGCCTTGAGGCCGGTCTGGACGGGCTCCGACACGGATTCGCGCGGGATGATGCCCGGCGCCTTGACTTCGACGCGGCTGCGCTTGTCGGCGACGATCGGGCCCTTGCCGTCGATCGGGTTGCCGAGCGCGTCGACCACGCGGCCGAGCAGGCCCTTGCCGACCGGCACGTCGACGATGGTGCCGGTGCGCTTGACCACGTCGCCTTCCTTGATTTCGGCGTCCGAGCCGAAGATCACGACGCCGACATTGTCGGCTTCGAGGTTGAGCGCCATGCCCTGCACGCCGTTGGTGAATTCCACCATCTCGCCGGCCTGCACCTGATCGAGCCCGTGGATGCGGGCGATCCCGTCACCCACGCTCAGCACGGTGCCGGTTTCGCTGACTTCGGCCTCGGTGCCGAAACTGGCGATCTGGTCCTTGATGACCTTCGAGATTTCTGCGGCGCGGATTTCCATTTTTCGTGTCCTTTAAGCCTGCATGGCTTTGGCGAGCGAGTTGAGACGGGTGCGGATCGAGGCATCGATGCGCTGCGATCCGATGGTGACGACAAGGCCGCCGAGGAGGTCGGGATCGACCGTGGCGGAAAGCATGACGGTGCGCCCCTCGCGCGCCGTCAGCTTGGTCTTGAGGGCGGCGATCTGGTCGTCGCTCAAGGGGTGCGCGCTGGTGACGGTGGCGGTCACCTCGCCGCGCTGGGCAGCGGCGATCGCCCTGAAGGCGGCGATGATCGCGGGCAGCTTGGCCAGGCGACGGTTGGCGGCGAGCACGCCGAGGAAATTGGCGGTCAGCGGGGCGAGCTTGAGCTGCTTGGCGACCGCCGCCATCGCCTGCCCTTGCGCGGCGCGGGTCAGCTCGGGATTGGTGGTGAGCGCGGCGAGATCGGTCGATTCGGCGAGCGCGGCGGCGAGCGTCGCGAGGTCGGTCTCGACCGCGGTGACGGTGCCGTTTTCGGCAGCGAGATCGAACAGGGCCGAGGCATAGCGTCCAGCCAGGCTAGCCTTGATACCGGCGGAAATATCCACGCGCTTCAAATCCTCTCGGAAGGGCTCGTAAAGGGGTCTTGCTTGAGCCTCGACAGCAGGACGAGCGCAGGGGCTGCCCGCAAGGCTGGCGCGCGCCTAGCAATTGATTCCGGTTCCTGCAAGCCGCGAGGGTCGCGAATTGTGCAGGTGCGAATTAGCGCTGCCGTGCCCCCGCCTTTGCCGTGCAGCTATAGACCAGCCGCTCGTTGGGCCGATCGGGCAGCTTGGCGAGAAGCGCCGATTGCTGTTCGCCCAGCGTGCGCGCGGCCTCGCTCACCCCGCAGGCGGGCGGCGTGTAGGCGGCGCGGGCGGCGCGCGCCTCCGCGAGCGCCTGCTGGCCGAGCAGGTAGCGGTCGGTGCGCAGCGTGCGGGTTGCCGGATCGTAGGTGTTGACCGCGAGCGCCGCGTCCGCTTCGGCGGCGAACACCCGCTGCCACTCGCCGCCCTTGCCGAGCCCGTATTGCGTGCGTCCGTTGACGCAGCCATCGGCCGACCAGTCGAAGGCGACATCATCGGTGCGCGCCGAGGTCACGCGGCTGCGTTCGGGCACGAGCGTGCAGATCAGCGCGCCCTCGGCGGCGGCGGCCGTATCGGGCGCGCTGCCCGGAGCCGTCCCGCCACCGGCTTTCTCGATCGCGGCGGCGACCCGGTCTTCGATCTCCGCAAGGCCCGGGCGGGTGACCCACAGCAACACCGCGGCGACCAGCGCGGCCGTGCCGAGACCGCCGGCGATGATCGCGTTGCGGCGGCGCGTTTCGTCGCCGCGCCAGAAGAACGCCGCGCCGCCCGCGCCGATTGCCGCGAGCAGCGCGATCAGCGCCAGTGCCATGCGGTTCTCGCGCATCGCCAGCACCTCCATCTGCGCCTTGAGTTGCGCGCCCTCGCGCACCTCGCGCAGGGTCTCGGCGCGCTCGGCGAGGCGCTGGCGGGCCTCGGCCTGCTCGGCCTCGAGCCGCTGGCGCTCCTCGGCATTCAACTCGTCGATCGAGCGGCAGGGGAGCGCGTTGGTGACCGGCTCGACCCCGTTGCTGCGCAGGAAGGGGAGCAGCTCGCGCAAGCTGACCGCAAAGTAGAACTCCGCATCGCCCCCTTGCGAATCCGCGCTGAAGGAATTGACCCCGATCACCCGCCCGCAGGCATCGAGCAGCGGCCCGCCCGAATTGCCGCGCGCGATCGGGGCGGTGTGGAGGATCGTGTCGAACTGTCGGCTGGGCCGCTCGCCCGACAGGAAGCCGCGCGATTTGACCGGCGGCTGGGCGCGGAAGATATCATCGATTCCAAGACCTTGCGCAAGATCGACATTCATCGGGTAGCCGACCGCTGCCACCTCGCCAAGGTTGCCGCCCGCGCTTCCGGCCAGCGCCAGCGGCGGCAGGCGCAGGCTCCCCGGCGCGATTTCGAGCAGCGCGAGATCGTTGCGCGGGCTCACCGCCACCACCCGCGCAAAGGCGCCGCCTTCGCCTTCGGCCGGGACGATGCCGATCCGCAGCGTATCATCCTGCACCGCCTCGGCGACGACATGGGCGTTGGTGACGATGCGGTTGCCGGTGACCGCAAAGCCGGTGCCGTGACTGATCGGGACGGGCTGACCGTCCTCCTCGCCGATGATCACCACCCGCACCACGCCGCGCGATGCCGCATCGACATCGCCCGGATCGGCAGTTGCGGGGACGGAGAGGAACGCCAGGAGCAGGGCCATCGCGGCGAGTATGCGGGTCATGGCGGGGTATATAGCCGCTTTTCGCTGCTATGCGACGACATTGAACGCAAGCCCCGGGGGTGCGCAGGGCGCGCGGCTGTGGCAGAGTGTTTCACGTGAAACATTCAGGGAACATCGCCATGGCCGACACACAGGGCATGACCGACGAGGACCGCTGGCAGGCGGCGCTGGCCAAGGACCGGCGGTTCGACGGCGCCTTCGTCACCGGGGTCCATTCGACCGGCATCTATTGTCGCCCCTCCTGCCCGGCGCGCGCGCCGCATCGCAAGAACGTGCGCTTCTACGCCACGCCCGCTGAAGCGGAGGCGGCGGGCCTGCGCGCCTGCAAGCGCTGCTCGCCGAACACCCAGAGCGCCGAGGAGGCCTGCGTGCTTGCCGCGATCGCCGCGATCCGCGCCGAAGGGGCAATGAGCCTCGAAGCGCTGGCCGATCTCACCGGCTACACGCCGACCCATTTCCAGCGCCTGTTCAAGCGCACCGTCGGCCTTTCGCCCGCCGCCTTTGCCCGGGCCCTGCGCGAGGAGCGGGTGCGCGCCGCGCTTGCCGGGGGCATGGGGGTGAGCGAGGCCCTGTCCGAGGCGGGCTATGGCGCGTCCAAGCAGTTCTACAGCGAGACGAAAGGCAGATTGGGCATGAACCCGAGCGACTGGAGCAAGGGCGGCGCGGGCCGGCGCGTGCATTGGGCGGTGCTGGCGACGTCGCTCGGAGAGATGCTCGTCGCCGCGACCGAGAAAGGCGTGTGCTGTCTTGCTTTCGCCGAAGGCGAGGCCGAGTTGCGCGCACGCTTCCCGCGGGCCGAGTTGGTCCCGGCGGGCGAGGACTTCCGCGCGCTCTTCGCCGAGGTGGTCGCTGCGGTCGAGCAGCCCGGCCCGGGGAGCGCGGCGATCCCGCTCGACGTCCACGGCACCGCTTTCCAGCAGAGAGTGTGGGAAGAGTTGCGCCGCATCCCGCATGGCGAGACGCGGAGCTATGGCGAACTCGCGGCTGCGCTTGGCAACCCCAAGGCCAGCCGTGCGGTAGGGAGCGCGAACGGCGCGAACCATGTCGCGGTGCTGATCCCCTGCCACCGCGTGATCGCCAGCGACGGGACGCTGGGGGGCTATGCCTACGGGCTGGCGATCAAGGCGGAGTTGCTGCGGCGGGAGGGGGCGTGAGGCCCCCTCAATCCAGCTTAGGCGGCATCCCCGGTTCGCACTTGGCCATTGCGCGCTGGTAGGCGGGACGCTCGCCGATCCTCTGCAGATAGGCCTTGAGGTTGGGCAGGTGGTCGATGCCCATCCCGCTCATCGCGCGGCTGGTGGTGAGCTGGAAGCCCATCATGATGTCGGCGGTGGTGAGCTGCGAACCGCCGAAATAGTCCGCCTCGCCGAGGCGCTGCTCGACGATCTTCCAGCCCTTGGCCACCCGGTCCGCGACGAAAGCGGGCAGCTCGCTCGCGCCCATGAACTGCGCCACCAGCGCCATCATGCCGTTGGTCATGAAGGTCGCGTTGGCCCAGTGGAGGTAGAACAGGTGGTCGGCGAAATCGGGGTGGTCGGGCGCGGGGACGAGGCCCTTTGCCGCGGCCGTTTGGGGCGCGTATTTCGCCACGATGTAGTCCATGATCGCCCCGCTTTCGCCGAGCACCAGATCGCCGTCGGTGATGACCGGCGCGATGCCCATCGGGTGCAGCGCCTTGTATTCGTCGGGCGCAAGTCGGTTGTCGGCACGGCGGGTGTAGAGCTTGAGGTCGTATTCGAGCTCCAGTTCCTCGGCGAGCCAGACGATGCGTTCGGATTGCGACAGGCGCAGGTGGTGGATGGTCAGCATGGCGGCGCTCTCTCCCTCAGTTGCGCGTCCAGCCTTTGCTTGCGGGCACGAGGCTGTCGAGAAATTTTTCCGCGCTGAGCAAATACTCCTTCTGCTTGTCTGCGCCCATGCGGTCCCAGGTGGCATAGATCCGCCCGATGCGGTGGTTGCTTTCGAGGCGCGCGCGGTTCTTCTCCATGAAATGCCAGTAGAGCGGATTGAACGGGCAGGCGTTCGGCCCGGTCTTCTGCGCGACCTTGTAGCGGCACTTGCCGCAGTAATTGCTCATCTTGTTGATGTAGTTGCCGCTCGCCGCGTAGGGCTTGGTCGCGAGCCGGCCGCCGTCGGCGTAGAGGATCATGCCTGCCACGTTGGGCAGTTCCACCCACTCGTAGGCATCGGCGTAGACGGCGAGATACCAGTCGGCGACCTCTCCGGGGTCGATCCCGGCGATCAGGCAGAAATTGCCGAGCACCATCAGCCGCTGGATGTGGTGCGCATGGGCATCCTCGCGGGTGGTGCGGATGCAGTCGGCAAGGCAGCGCATGTCGGTTTCGCCGGTCCAGAAGAACTCGGGCAGGGGGCGATGCGCGCTCAATTCATTGGCATCGGCGAGGGCCGGCATCGTGTACCAGTAGAACCCGCGCACATATTCGCGCCACCCGATGATCTGGCGGATGAAGCCCTCTACGGAGTTTAACGGAGCGCTGCCCGATTTGTAGGCAGCCTCGGCCGCGCGGCACAGTTCGAGCGGATCGAGCAGTCCCAGGTTGATGCTGGTTGAGAGCATCGAGTGGTAGAGATCGTCCTCGCCTTCGACCATCGCGTCCTGATAGGGGCCGAACAGGCCGAGGCGGCGCGCGAAGAAGGCTTCGGCAGCTTGCAGGGCCTGGCGCCGCGTGACGGGCCAGCCGAACGGCTCGAGATCGCCGAAATGTCCCGCGAAGCGCGCGCCCACCAGCGCGATCACCTCGCGGGTGACGGCATCGGGCGCGAACTTGGGTGCGGGCGGGGCGGACAGCCCGGCCTTGGGCGGCTGGCGGTTCTCGGCATCGAGGTTCCAGACTCCGCCTGCGGGATGATTGCCTTCCATCAGGAGCCCGGTCTTGCGGCGCATCTCGCGGTAGAAATACTCCATTGTCAGATGCTTGCGGCCTTCCGCAAAGGCCCGGAACTCGGCGTGGGTGGCGATGAAGCGGGTGTCGGGGAGGATGCGGACGGGGCAGGGCAGGCGGCCTTCCCACTCCTCGAGTCCGCGCTGCACCCGCCATTCACCCGCCTCGGTGACGCGGACTTCACGAGGCCCGTGGCGCTCGGCCGCGCGCACGACCTCGCCGGTGAAGCTCCCGGTGTTGTCCGGATCGTCGAGCGTGACGTAATCGACCTGCCAGCCCGCGCTGCGCATTTCTTCGGCGAAATGGCGCATTGCCGAAAAAATGAGCACGATCTTCTGCTTGTGGTGGCGGACATAGGTCGCCTCGTCCCACACCTCCATCATCAGGATCACCGCCTCGCCGGGGGTGAGGCCTTCGAGGCTCGAAAGATTGCGCGAGAGCTGGTCACCGAGGACGGGGACGAGGATGGGACCGGTCATGCGGGGGGTAATGATCGGCCCGGCGATTGGTGCCTTAGACGAAGCTGTACGGGTCGATATCCACGCCCACCCGCACGCCGGGCGCGAACTTCACACCCGCGATCCAGTCGCGCAGCACCGCTTGCAGATTGGCGCTTCTGCGGGCGTTCACGAGAAAGCGGTAGCGGTAGCGGCCGCGCAACAGCGCCAGCGGGGCAGGGGCCGGGCCGAGGATCTGGACGTCGGCCAGCCGCGGGCGCACGTCGCCGAGCCGGCCGGCCGCCTCGCGCGCTTCCTTTTCGTCCTCGGAGGACAGGATGATCGCCGCCCAGCGCCCGAAGGGCGGCGCGCCCGCGTCGCGGCGGGCGGCGGTCTCGGCGGCATAGAAGGCGTCGCGGTTCCCGTCTGCCAGCGCGGCGATCACGGGCGCGTCGGGGTGGCGGGTCTGGATCAGCACTTCGCCCGGCTTGGCGCCGCGCCCGGCGCGCCCCGCGACCTGCGCGACCTGCGCATAAGTGCGCTCGGCCGCGCGCAGATCGCCGCCTTCGAGGCCGAGGTCGGCGTCGACCACCCCCACCAGCGTCAGATCGGGAAAGTGGAAACCCTTGGTGACGAGCTGCGTGCCGATGATGATGTCGATCGCCTTGCCCTCCGCCGCAGCGATGAAGGCGGCGGCGCGTTCGGGGGTGTTGAGGGTGTCCGATGTGGCCACCGCAACCCGCGCTGCGGGAAACAGGTCGGCGACCTCCGCCGCGATCCGCTCCACGCCCGGCCCACAGGCGACGAGGCAGTCCGTATCGCCGCATTCGGGGCAGGCGTCGGGTACCCGTGTTTCGAAGCCGCAATGGTGGCAGGCGAGCCGGGCCGAGAGCCGGTGTTCGACCAGCCAGGCGCTGCACGAGGGGCATTTGAAACGGTGCCCGCAATTGCGGCACAGCGTCAGCGGCGCATAGCCGCGGCGGTTGAGGAACAGCAGCGACTGTTCGCCCCGTTCGAGCCGCGCGGCAAGCCCCTCGATCAGCGGCGCAGCGAGCCAGCGGCCAGAACCGGGCTTTTCCTCGGTGAGGTTCACCAGCCGCACCTGCGGCAGGCTGGCACCGCCGAACCGGCTGGGAAGGTCGAGCTTCGCGTAGATGCCTTGCGCTGCCATGTGCAGGCTCTCGAGCGCCGGGGTGGCGCTCGCCAGCACCACCGGCAGCCCTTCGAAGCGCGCGCGCATCACCGCCACGTCCCGCGCGTTGTAACGCACCCCGTCGTCCTGCTTGAAGCTGATCTCGTGCGCCTCGTCGACCACGATCAGGCCGAGCGTCGCATAGGGCAGGAACAGCGCCGAGCGTGCGCCGACCACGACCTGCGCGGATCCCTCGGCAATCGCCCGCCACGCGCGGCGCCGCTCGGTCGATTTCAGCGAGGAGTGCCACAGCACCGGCGCTGCGCCGAAGCGGGCGGCGAAGCGGGCGAGGAAGTTCTCGGTCAAGGCGATCTCGGGGAGCAGCACCAGCACTTGCCGCCCCTGCCGCAGTGCCGCCGCGACGGGTTCGAAATAGGTCTCGGTCTTGCCCGATCCGGTCACCCCGTCGAGCAGGAAGGGCGCGAACTTTCCCTCGCGCACGGCTGCGGCCAGCGTGCCTGCGACCCTCGCCTGTGCCTCGGACAGATCGGGCTGGTGGAAGTCGGGATCGGCGGGCGGGTAGGGCCGGTCGATCGCGACCACCACCGGTTCGAGCAACCCCGCCCCCGCCATGCCGCGCAGCACGCCTTCGGAGACTCCTGCCAGTGCGGCGAGTTCGCGCATCGTGCCCTGTTCGCCCGCGAGCTGTTCGAGCGCCGTGCGGCGCTGCGCGGTGAGGCGCCCGCCACCTTGCGCGCCGGTCAGCCGGTATTCGGTCATCACCGCCGGACCGCCCAGCGCCCCGCCGCTCGCCAGCGCCATCCGTGCGGCGCTGGCAAGCGGCGCGCAGTAATAATCGGCGGTCCACTCGATCAGCCGCCGGAGCGGCTCGGGGAGCGGAGGGACGGGCAGCACTTCGAGGATCGGGCGCAGCCGATCGAAGGCGATGTCCTCGCCCGGCAGGCGGCCTTCGTCCCACACGATCCCGGTCACCTTGCGCGGGCCGAGCGGCGCGATCACCACGCTGCCGGCGGGCGCCGCCACGCCCTCGGGCAGGCGGTAGTCGAGCGCACCCAAAGCTGCGTTAAGGACAAGAAGGCGAACGCGGTTCATCGTGCGGATATATGGCGAGGGGCATAGCCTCGCTGCAAGCTTGGAGGTTTTGACAATGAACGCAATTGTGACCGCAAAGGTCAATCGCCGCGCGCTGCTCGCCGGAGCCGCAGGGGCGGGCGCGCTGCTGTTGCTGCCCGCCTGCGCCAGCACCTATCCGATCTTCAGCATGGAAGAGGCGGTGCGCCGCCTGCTGCTGCGTGCTTCCGAAAACGCCTTTGCGCGCCTCACCGAACCCGGCGGCTTCTGGGACGAGCAGGTGGCCGCGATCGGCCTTGCCCAGTTCCTCGGCACGCGCGGCGACACCGTGTCGCGCATCCTCACCTCGCAGCTGTTCAAGGACCGGCTCGAAGAACGCTTCGCCACCTTTGCCATCGACGCGACCTACCGCGCCGCGCCGGTCGTGACCGATGCAGTCGAAGTGATCGGGATCGACAATGCGGTCGCGCTGGTGCGCGGCGGGCCGAGCGCGGCGAGCACCTTCCTGCGCGGCGAGCTCGGCCTCGCGCTGGTCGAGGCGATGGTGCCCCAACTGGGCGACGCGCTCCGGCTCGTCGATGATCCGCTGGTCGGGCAGGCGTTGGCTGCCCTGATCGGCAGCGATCCGGGCGCGACGGTGCGCCGCATCGCGGGCACCATCGACGATGCCATCTGGGGCGAGATCGCGCGCGAGGAAGCCGCGATCCGCGCCGATCCGGCCGCGACGCGCGATTCCGTGCTCATCGGCGTCTTCGGTCCCGCCAGCCGCGTCTGAGCCCTTTTTGCGCGCCGCGTGCGCTTTGGGCGGTTGCCAAGCCGCTGGCGGGGCGGCATCAGCAAGCCCCGCCACCGAGCTGGCATCATCCGGAGCGACCAACATGAAGTTTTTCGTCGACACCGCCGAGATCGAGGCGATCCGCGAGCTGGCGGCGACCGGCCTGCTCGACGGGGTCACCACCAACCCCTCGCTGATCGCCAAATCGGGCCGCGATTTCAAGGAAGTGACCGCCGAGATCTGTGCCATCGTCGATGGCCCGGTGAGCGCCGAGGTGGTCGCGCTCGATCACGAGACGATGATGCGCGAGGCCGAAATCCTCCGCAAGATCGCCGACAATGTCTGCATCAAGGTGCCGCTCACCGTCGACGGGCTCAAGACCTGCAAGGCGCTGTCGTCGGACGGGACAATGGTCAACGTCACCTTGTGCTTCTCGGCCAACCAGGCGCTGCTCGCAGCCAAGGCCGGCGCGAGCTTCATCTCGCCCTTCGTCGGCCGTCATGACGACAACGGCTTCGACGGGATGGACCTGATCGAGGACATCCGCCTGATCTACGACAATTACGATTTTGCCACCGAGATCCTCGTGGCGAGCGTGCGGCACACCACCCACGTGCTTCAGGCCGCCAGGATCGGCGCCGACGTCATGACCGCACCGCCCAAGGTGATCCACGATCTGTTCAAGCATGTGCTGACCGACAAGGGAATCGAAGGCTTCCTTGCGGACTGGGCGAAGACCGGGCAATCCATTCTCTGACGCCATGGCCGACCAGTCTCCGCTCGACCGTTTCAAGCAGGCGCTGACCGGAGCATCGCGGGCGATTGCGCGCGATGCGGAAGTCGAGGTCGCATGGAGCGCCGATGTGCCGGGGGCGGCGGGCAACCGTTTCCGGGTGCCGCTGCCGGGCCGCGATCTGCCGCAGGACCAGGTGACCGAAGCGCGCGGTTTCGCGGACTCCTTCGCGCTCAAGCTGCGCCACCACGACGCCGCGCTCCACGCCAAGGCCGCGCCGCCCGAACCTGTCGCGCGCGCCTGCTATGACGCGATCGAGCAGGTGCGCTACGAGGCGCTGGGCGCGAACCGCTTCGGCGGCATCCGCGCCAATCTCGACGCCGCGACCGAGCTGCGCACCGCGGGCGACAAGATCGTGCGCGCGCAGAACTCCGCCGAAGTCCCGTTGCAGACCGCGCTCGCGCTGCTGGTGCGCGAGGCGCTGACCGGCGAAGCGGTGCCCGCCAAGGCACAGGGCGGGATTTCGCTGGTGCGCGATTTCCTCGAGGAAAAGGTCGGCGGCGATTTCGCGGGGCTGGCCGAAAGCATCGGCGATCAGGAAGCCTTCCAGAAGCTCGCGCTCGATATGCTGCGCGAGCTCGATCTGACTCGCCCGACCGACGCGCCCGACGAAAGCGACAGCGACGACGCCGACGACGAGGACGGCCCCGACGACGACACGCAGGGCGAGGACGACAACCAGGGCGAAGGCGATCCGCAATCGGCGGAAATGGCCGGCGACATGGCCGAAGGCGAAGGCGAGGGCGAGCAGTCCTCCGACACCCAGACCGACAGCGACATGTCCGAAGGCGAGCCCGGGGACGACAGCGACGCCGCCAACGCCCCGGTGCGCCCCAACCGCCCGCAGGCCGAAGTGCCCGCGAGCGTCGACTACAAGGCCTTCACCACCCGCTTCGACGAGGAAGTCGCCGCGCCCGACCTGTGCGACGCGGAGGAACTCGACCGCCTGCGCGCCTATCTCGACAGCCAGCTGACGGGATTGCAGGGTGTGGTGACGCGCCTCGCCAACCGCCTGCAGCGCCGCCTGATGGCGCAGCAGAACCGCAGCTGGGATTTCGATCAGGAAGAGGGCGTGCTCGATGCCGCGCGCCTCGCCCGGGTGATCATATCGCCCGGCACCGCGCTGTCCTACAAGGTCGAGCGCGATGTCGAGTTCAAGGACACGATCGTCACGCTCTTGATCGACAATTCGGGCTCGATGCGCGGGCGGCCGATCAGCATTGCGGCGATCAGCGCCGATATTCTGGCGCGCACTCTGGAGCGCTGCGGGGTCAAGACCGAGATCCTCGGCTTCACCACCCGCGCATGGAAGGGCGGGCAGAGCCGCGAGGCATGGCTCGCCGATGGCAAGCCGCAGAACCCCGGGCGCCTCAATGACCTCAGGCACATCATCTACAAGCAGGCCGACGAGCCGTGGCGCCGCGCGCGCCGCAATCTCGGGCTGATGATGCGCGAGGGCCTGCTCAAGGAAAACATCGACGGCGAAGCGCTGATCTGGGCGCACTCCCGCCTGCTCTACCGCCCCGAAGAACGCCGCATCCTGATGGTGATCTCCGACGGCGCGCCGGTGGACGATTCGACCCTGTCGGTGAACAGCGCGGGCTATCTCGAAGCGCATCTGCGCGGCGTGATCGAGTGGATCGAGAAGGTCTCGCCGGTGCAGCTGGTCGCGATCGGCATCGGCCACGATGTGACCCGCTATTATCGCCGCGCGGTGACGATCATGGACGTGGAACAGCTCGGCGGGACGATCATGGAGCAGCTGGCGGAGCTGTTCGAGGATGAGAAGGGTGTGAAGGGGCGGTGATCGCGCTGGTGGGAGGGTGTGGTTACGCTCCACTCCCCGCATGGGACCGGTTTTACAGACCGGCTGCCGGAACTACCGGCTTTACCCTCCCAGCACGCGAACAGGCGCCGTTGCGAGACGGGGGAGGGCAGTCAGTCTGTTTGAAACACCGCTAGCTCACCCCGCTTTCGGGGCGCGCCAAAACACCCCGTCAGTTGGCGGGGTAATAATATTCGAAACGGATCGAGCGGTTTGCCATGGCGCAGGCCGCTAAGGACGTAACGACATCAAGTCAAGCCTAGGAAAATCTGAATGAACGTCACCGAAGCCGTCACCACCCGCCGCTCGATCCGCGCCTTTCTCGACAAGCCGGTCGATCTCGCAACGCTCACCCGCGTGATGGATAAGGCGCGCTGGGCGGCTTCGGGGTGCAATTATCAGCCGTGGGAAGCGAGCATCGTCACCGGCCAGCCGCTCAAGGACTTGCAAGCGAAGATGATCGCCGACGGGCCCAAGGCGGCCGAATATGACTGGGCCGCGCCCGGCGCCGAGGGAGCCTACAAGAAGCGGCTCGATGCGGTTTCGGCGGGCATGTTCGGCGCGATGGGGATCGCGCGCGATGACGGTGCGGGGCGCATGGCGGCGATGGCGCGCAACACCACCAGCTTCGATGCCCCCGTGGTGCTCTTCGTCTATTTCCCGCGGCTGATGAAGGAGCCGCAGTGGTCGGATGTCGGCATGTGGCTCCAGACCGTCGCGCTGTTGCTGCGCGAGGAGGGGCTCGACAGCTGCTTCCAGGAATACATGGCGATCTTCGCGCACACGATCCGCGACTTCCTCGGCCTCGATCACGAGCGCTACATGTTTTTCTGCGGCATGGCGATCGGCTACCGCGATCCGGACGCGCCGCTCAACAATTTCGAACGCCAGCGCGTGCCGCTCGAGGAACACGTCAAGTTCATCGGGTTCGCCTGAGAGAATTGACGGCGCGCGCGCGTCTAGCCAAAGCGCGCCCATGACCGATGCGCCTCTGAAACTGTTCAACTCGCTCACCCGGCAATTGGAGGTGTTCGAGCCCGTCCACCCCGGCGAGGCGCGCGTCTATACCTGCGGCCCGACGGTCTACAACTACCCGCATATCGGCAATATGCGCGCCTATGTGTTTGCCGACGTGCTGGGGCGCACGCTGCGCTGGAAGGGCTACACGCTCACCCACGTCATCAACATCACCGATGTCGGCCACCTCACCGACGATGCCGATGCGGGCGAGGACAAGATGGAGAAGATGGCTGCGGAGAAAGCGCAGTCGATCTGGGACATCGCCGAGCATTACAAGCAGGCCTATTGGGCCGATGTGAAGGCGCTCGGCATCCGCCAGCCCGCGCAGTGGACGGTGGCGACCGATTACGTCCCGCAGATGATTGAATTTGCGAAGGGCATCGCGGAAAAGCACTGCTACGAATTGGATAGCGGGCTCTATTTCGACGTCTCCACCGTGGCCGACTATGGCCGTTTGGCGCGCGCGCAGACCGAGGAAGGGGAGGGCCGCATCGAAGCTGTCGAGGGCAAGCGCAACGCCGCCGACTTCGCAATCTGGCGCAAGACCCCGCCTGGCGAGACCCGGCAGATGGAGTGGGACAGCCCGTGGGGCAAGGGCGCGCCCGGCTGGCACCTCGAATGCTCGGTAATGAGCGGCGCAGTGCTCGGCTTTCCCTTCGACATCCACACCGGCGGGATCGACCACCGCGAGATTCATCATCCGAACGAGATCGCCCAGAACCAGGCGCATTGCTGCACCAACGGCCTCGACGATCCGCGCAATTCCGGCGCCAAGATCTGGATGCACAACAACTTTCTCGTCGAACGCTCGGGGAAGATGAGCAAATCCTCGGGTGAGTTCTTGCGGCTGCAATTGCTGATCGACCGGGGCTACCACCCGCTCGCCTATCGGCTGATGTGCCTGCAGGCGCATTACCGGAGCGAGCTGGAGTTCTCGTGGGAGGGCCTCGGCGCGGCGCTGACGCGGCTCAAGCGCATGGTGATGGCGGTCGGGACTTTGACCGATGCGCCCGCCCAGCCGGAAGCCGAGCACCCCAAATTCGCCCCGGTGCTGGCCAAGTTCGACGAAGCGATGGCGGATGATCTGAACACGCCGATCGCGCTCACCGCCCTCGATGAGGCGCTGGCAGTCAAGAAGGTCGATGCCGCGATCAAGCGCGCGGTGATCGAAGATATGGACTCGGTCCTCGGCCTCGGCCTGTTCACGCTCACCCGCGCCGACCTGCGCATCCGCCCCAAGGCGGCGACCATCACCGAAGCCGAAATCGAAGCCGCGCTCGTTCGCCGCAAGGAGGCGCGCGCCGCCAAGGACTTCGCCGCCTCCGATGCGATCCGCGACGAGCTTGCCGCGCAGGGCGTAGAGGTGATGGACGGCGATCCGCTCGGCTGGGAGTGGAGGCTGACTTAGCCTCCTCGTCTCCCCGGGCTTGACCCGGGGCCCCGCTGCCTTCACCCGCTGCGAACAGAGGAAGCGGGATCCCGGATCACGTCCGGGATGACGAATTGGGGAGACACCATGACCATACTCGCGATCTCGGGCCTGATCCGTCCGCTGCTCGAACCGCGCCTGCCCGCCGATCTCGACGTGCGCTGGTTCATGTCCGCCGAGGAAGCCCGCAGCGCGGTCGCCGAGGCCGAGATCGGCTGGTTCGACATGAACGACAAGGAAGCGATGGCAGAAACGCTGCGGGCAGCGACAAAGCTCAAATGGCTCAACTCGATCTACGCGGGCCTCGATTTCCTGCCGATGGACGTGCTGATCGAGCGCGGCATCACCGTCACCAACGGCGCCGGGATCAACGCCATCACCATCGCCGAATATGTCGTCATGGGGATGCTCACGACCGCCAAGGGTTATCGCGAGGTGGTGCGCGCGCAGGATCGGCACGAATGGCTGCTCGATTCGCCGGGCAAGCGCGAGCTCGCCGGGTCGAAGGCGCTGCTCTTGGGCTATGGCGCGATCGGCAAGCTGATCGAGACGCGCCTCAAGGCCTTCGATGTCGACGTAACGATCGCGCGCCGCTCGCCGGGGGAGAACACGTTGGGCCCGGATGAATGGCGTGCCCGGCTCGGGGACTTCGACTGGGTGATCCTCGCCGTGCCCCACACCCCGGAGACCGAGGGGATGATCGGGGCGGCCGAGCTTGCCGCGATGAAATCCGATTGCGTGATCGTCAATATCGCGCGCGGCAGCGTGATCGACCAGCCGGCGCTGGTCGCTGCCCTGCAGGCCAAGGCGATCGGCGGGGCCTTCCTCGACGTGACCACGCCCGAACCGCTCCCCTCGGACGATCCGCTGTGGTCGCTACCCAATGCGCACATCACCATGCACCTGTCGGGCCGCGCGCAGGACAAGATGTTCCTCCGCTCGGCTGACCGCTTTCTCGAGAACCTCGCAAACTACCGTAAAGGCGCGCCGCTTTCCCCGGTGTTCGACCCCCGGCTCGGGTACTGAAGCGCAGGCGGACAAACTTGCCGTTGTGCGCTCTGGCGTATTCCTGCAATACATGATGCGTCGGACGCGCCATCACGGTGCGGTCACACAGCGGCGCTAACCCGCATGGGGGCGGGAGCGCAGGTTTGCCGCAGCGGCGTTGCGTGCGGCCATGCAGTTGGGGGGAATTGCAGCAATGAGCGATACCAAGAAGGCATCGGACGTTTTCATCGAGTGCCTCGAAGCCGAGGGCTGCGAGTACATCTTCGGCGTGCCGGGCGAGGAGAACCTCGATTTCCTCGATTCGCTGAGCCGCTCGACCAAGATCAAGCTGATCCTCACCCGTCACGAACAGGGCGCAGGCTTCATGGCCGCGACCTATGGCCGCCACACCGGCAAGACCGGCGTGTGCGTGGCGACGCTCGGGCCGGGAGCGACCAACTTCGTCACCTCGGCCGCCTATGCGCAACTGGGCGGCATGCCGGTGCTGATGATCACCGGGCAGAAGCCGATCAAGAAATCGAAGCAGGGTCGCTTCCAGATCGTCGATATCGTCTCGCTGATGAAGCCGATCACCAAATATGCGATCCAGATCGCCGCCGGCGACAACATCCCGAGCCGTGTGCGCGAGGCCTATCGCCTGGCCGAGGAGGAAAAGCCCGGCGCCACCCTGATCGAGCTGCCCGAGGATATCGCCGAGGAGCCCACCACCGACTGGAAGCCGCTGCCCAAGTCCATCGCGCGGCGCCCCTCGGCCGAGCCCAAGGCGGTGCGCGCCGCGGTGCAGGCGATCGAGAACGCCAAGAACCCGGTGCTGGTGATCGGCGCGGGTGCCAACCGCAAGATGTGCGGCCGGATGCTCGAACAATTCGTCGAGAAAACCGGCATCCCCTTCCTCACCACCCAGATGGGCAAGGGCGTGATCGACGAGCGCCACCCCAAGTTCCTCGGCTGCGCGGCGCTTTCGGCGGGCGATTTCGTCCACCGTGCGGTCGAAGCGGCCGATTGCATCATCAATGTCGGCCATGACGTGATCGAGAAGCCGCCCTTCTTCATGAAGGACAACGGCGTCACCGTGATCCACGTCTCGACCCGCACGGCCGAGGTCGATCCGGTCTACTTCCCGCAGATCGAGGTGATCGGCGATATCGCCAACGCGATCTGGCAGATGAAGGAAGACATCAGCCCCAACCGCAGCTGGGATTTCGCCCACCTGCTGGCCTTCCGCAAGGCCGAGGTCGATCACACCGCGCCGCTCGCGGCCGACACCCGCTTCCCGATCTTCCCGCCGCATCTGGTGCAGCAGGTGCGCGACGCGATGCCGCATGACGGGATCATCTGCCTCGACAACGGGGTCTACAAGATCTGGTTCGCGCGCGGCTACACCGCCTACCTCCCCAACACCGTGCTGCTCGACAACGCGCTGGCGACGATGGGCGCAGGGCTCCCGAGCGCGATGATGAGCGCGATGCTCTATCCGGAGCGCAAGGTGATGGCGATCTGCGGCGACGGCGGGTTCATGATGAACTCGCAGGAGATGGAGACCGCGGTGCGCCTCGGCCTCAATCTCACCATCCTGATCCTGCGCGACGATGCCTACGGGATGATCCGGTGGAAGCAGGCCAATATGGGCTTCGTCGATTTCGGCCTCACCTATGGCAACCCCGATTTCGTCCAGTATGCCGAAAGCTATGGCGCGACCGGGCACCGGGTGACCTCGTCCGATCACCTGCGCGAACTGCTCGCCCATTGCCGCGACACGCCGGGGGTGCATCTCATCGATTGCCCGGTTGACTACAGCGAGAACGATCAGATCCTCAACATCGACATCAAGCGGCTCAGCAAGGAACTCTGAACACTTGCTGCCGGGGACTTATCGCCATGCATGAAGTGGTCAATCCGTTCGACTTGCAGGTCATCGGCAGCGTTCCGACCTATGATTGGGAGGCGGTCGATGCGGCGCTGGCACGCGCGCACCGACTGGCCCGCGATCGCAGCCAGTGGAAGAAGCCGCACGAACGCGCGGCGATCCTCCAGCGGGTCGTGGAAATCATGGAGGAGCGGCGCGAGCATCTCGCCTTCCAGATCGCCAACGAGGGCGGCAAGCCGCTGATCGACGCGCGGGTCGAGGTCGCCCGCGCGATCAACGGCATCGAACTGTGCATCCACGAGATCGGTTCGCTCAGGGGCACCGAGATCCCGATGGGGCTGACCGCGGCGAGCGACAATCGGCTGGCCTGGACCACGCGCGAACCGATCGGGGTGGTGGTCGCGGTCTCGGCCTTCAACCATCCCTTGAACCTGATCGTGCATCAGGTCGGCCCGGCGGTCGCCACCGGCTGCCCGGTGATCGTCAAGCCCGCCGCGGACACGCCGCTCTCCTGCTTCGAGTTCATCGCGATCCTGCACGAAGCGGGGCTGGAGCCCGACTGGGCGCAGGCGGTGCAGCCGCCGCGCGACGTCTCCGAGCGGATGGTGAGCGATCCGCGCGTCGCCTTCTTCAGCTTCATCGGCTCGGCCGGGGTGGGCTGGTCGCTGCGCTCCAAGCTTGCGCCGGGCGCGCGCTGCGCGCTCGAACATGGCGGCGCGGCACCGGTGATCGTCGATGCCAGCGCCGATCTCGACCTTGCCGTGCCGAGCCTCGTCAAGGGCGGCTTCTACCATTCGGGCCAGGTCTGCGTCTCGGTGCAGCGGGTGTTCGCGCACCGCGCGATCGTCGACGACCTCGCCGCGCGCATGGCCGAGGCGGCGCGCGCGCTCAAGGTCGGCAATGCGATCCTCGAGGACACCGAATGCGGCCCCCTGATCCGCCCCAAGGAGGTCGACCGGGTCGGCAAGTGGATCGACGAGGCGCGCGCGGGCGGCGCCAAGGTGCTGTGCGGCGGCGAGAAGCTTTCCGACACGACCTATGCGCCGACCGTGCTGATCGATCCGCCCGCCGATGCCACCATCTCGCGCGATGAGGTGTTCGGCCCGGCGGTGTGCATCTACGGCTACGACGACGTCGATGCAGCGATCGCGCAGGCCAATTCGCTGGACGTTGCCTTCCAGGCCGCGATCTACACACGGGACCTCGCGAGCGCGCTCCACACCTACCGCGCGATCGATGCCTCGGCGGTGATGGTCAACGACCACACCGCCTTCCGCACCGACTGGATGCCCTTCGCAGGCCTGCGCACCTCGGGCCACGGGGTCGGGGGGATACCCTATACGGCGCACGAGATGACGATCGAGAAGATGATCGTCTTCAAAGGGTAGGGGAAGAAGGGGGTCACCCTTCCTCCAGCAGCAGCAGCACCGCGGTGACCTCGAGCCGTTCCATCGCGCCGAAGCGGTGGTCGACCTGGGTGATCGTGGCGTCGGCGACCAGCTGGCCGGGGAGGGTGAACTCGTGATCGGGCAGGCGCTCGATCAACTCCTCGCCTGCGGCCACGGCTTCGGCCCCGCAGAATTCGAGCACCATTTCGTGGCGCGTGCCGGCGAAGGTGATCGAGGCCCAGGCCCTTTCCTCATGCGCGAGCAACGTGCCCTGCCCGCCGGTAAGCGCGAACAGAGCGTCGCGCACCCGGTCGGCGGTGGTGCGGCGCGCGCGCAAGGGGTTTCGCAGGCTGGGGGTTGCTGCCGACTTGACCTCGATCTGATCGAAATCGGCGAGGACGTGGGCATAGGGATCGCGATAGCTCTCGGTCAGCATCATGCCATCTCCCGCGGCGTGTTGGCGGCGGCGCCTTGAGCATAGCCCTGCATCCAGGCGCGGGTGCGCAGCTCGGTATCGCGGCGCGGGGTGCGCCCCATCCGCAGGTCGAGCACGAAGCGCGGATCATGGGCGGCGAGCCGCCCGAACTTGGTGGCGGGCATGGCATGCTCGCGCAGGAAGGTTTCGATGGACCGGATCAGCATGGTTTTGCGTCCCTGTTGGCTGCGTCGAAAGGTGGCGCATCGGGCGAATCGCTCGATGTTCCTGATTTGTTTCACCTGTTTTCCTACTTGTCTAGGAAAAATCCTTCGTGTAGGACGTTTCCATGATGGAAACCCGCCAATCCCCCCGTGAAACCCCTGCAGGGCCGCGCGCCCGGCTGCTCGCACTGTCGCAGGAGCGGGGGGTGAGCCTTGCCGCTCTGTCCGAATTGCTCGGGCGCAATCCGTCCTATCTCCAGCAATTCATTCGCAAAGGCTCGCCGCGCAAGCTCGAGGAACAGGACCGCGCGACGCTCGCCCGCTTCCTCGGTGTGGGCGAGGAGGAACTGCGCGGGCCGCAGGAAAATTCCTACGTAAAACCCCCTAGGCGCGACTCGGGCGAGTGGGTCGAGGTGCCCCGGCTTGACCTCGGCGCGTCGGCGGGGCCGGGGCGGGTCGCGGGCGGGGAGGCGGCCTTCGATGCCTTCCGCTTCTCGCGCCGCTGGCTCGAGGAACAGGGCCTCGCCCGCGCACAACTGTCCGCAATCCGGGTCGAAGGGGACTCGATGGAGCCGCTGCTCAACGACGGCGACGAAATCCTCGTCGACCGCGCCCCGCGCCCGTTCCGCGACGGCATCCACGTGGTCCGCCTCGGCGAGACGCTGATGGTGAAGCGCGTCGCCAGCGCCGGGCCGGGGCGGGTGGCGCTGCTGTCGCAGAACTTCGCCTACCCCCCGGTGGAGGTGGCGGCCGAGGAGGTTGAGATCGTCGGCCGGGTTGTGTGGAAGGGAGGGCGGGTGTAAATTCAAAAAGATGAGAATTGCCAAGCGCCTCCTTTTTGTCAGCGCGCCGATCGCTGCGGTCAATCTTGGTGTCATGATCGCATGGATCGGGAGCGATAAAGATTGGGCCGACCCAGGCAAGCTGCTTGCTCAGCCTGTCATGCCGTTCTTGCTTGCTTATCTGCTGGCCTTCCTGATCACGGCCTTTGGACTGTCACTCCTCATCCTGCTCATGTCACCCTTGCTGTCGCGCTTCCTCAATCGTGTTTACACGATACCCATATTCATCGCCGCCGGTGGCTTGCTGGGCTGGGCAATGTTCGCGTGGGCTCCTGAGCCCTTGTTCTTCGCATCATGCGGCGCTTTCTCTGCCGCCATGGGTGCTCTGTTCATGCGAGACTTGTTTGTCCCAGCGCCCGGCGCGGTGACACAAGATGCACTTGCCGACTGAAGCAGGAGCCGCCATCTCACTCTCATGACCGACACTCCCAAGCCGCTCCCCATGCGCGCCGCGATCATTCCGGTGACGCCGCTCCAGCAGAACTGCTCGCTGATCTGGTGCACCAAGACGATGCGCGGGGCGCTGGTCGATCCGGGCGGGGATCTGGACAAGCTCAAGGAGGGCGTCGCCAAGGCGGGGGTCACGCTCGAGAAGCTGCTCGTCACTCACGGGCACCTCGACCATTGCGGGCAGGCGGGGATGCTGGCGGACGAGCTGGGCCTCCCCATCGAGGGCCCGCACGAGGATGACCGCTTCTGGATCGCGCAGCTCGACGACGACGGCAAGCGTTGGGGGATGCACGCCAAGACCTTCGAGCCAACCCGATGGCTCCAGCATGGCGACACCGTCACCGTGGGTGAACTGACGCTCGACGTGATCCACTGCCCCGGTCACACCCCGGGCCACGTGGTGTTCTACCACGCGCCGAGCCGCTTCGCGATTGTCGGCGACGTGCTGTTCCAGGGCTCGATCGGCCGCACCGATTTCCCGCGCGGCAACCATCAGGACCTGATCGACTCGATCACCCAGCGCCTCTGGCCGCTCGGCGAGGACGTGATGTTCATCCCCGGCCACGGCCCCACCAGCACCTTCGGGCGCGAGCGCAAGACCAATGCCTTCGTGAGCGACTACGCGCTCAGCTGATGTGGCAAGCGGAGCGGTCCGATCAGACCACTCCGGCCGCCACCAGCGCCGCCGCCACCGACAGGCCGAGCAGGGTCAGCAGCGTGATGATCGTGCCGATGAAGCGCCCGCGCAGCAGCGCTCCGCCGTCCATCCCGAAGCCGTGGCCGATGCGTCCCGCGAAATAGACCGCCGCGACCACCCCCAGCCACCAGCTGCCCTTGCCCGACAGCTCGATCGCCAGGATCAGCGCGAGCACGAAGGGGGTGTATTCGACATAATTCGCCTGCGCCCGCATCCGGCGCTGCAGCGCCTCGCTTCCGCCGTCGCCGAGATAGACCCCCGAGGCACTGCGAGCCGCGTTGATGCGCAGCGCGAGCCAGATGTTGAGCAGGCCGGCCGCGCCCGCGGCGGCAAGCGTTGTTGGCAACACGATCATGGTGCGATCCCTTCCCTGTTGGCCTGCTGTGCTAGAGCCCGCCGAGGCGGGTTGCAACGCGCGAATTTTTCGCTATAGCGCGCCGCTTCCCGCCGCTTCTGGCCAAGGAAGGCACGCACAGCCTTGCGCTTGTGCGGCAGCCCTCCTTGCCGTAAGGGCGGCCTTCGAGAATCGCAGGCGCCCCGTGGTGCTGAACACAGTTGTTTGAGGAATTGGTGCCGCCATGGCTGTCCCCAAGAGAAAAGTTTCGCCTTCCCGCCGCGGCATGCGTCGCTCGCACGATGCGCTCAAGGTCGAGGCATTCCATGAATGCTCGAACTGCGGCGAGCTGAAGCGCCCGCACAATATCTGCGGCCATTGCGGCCACTACAACGGGCGTCAGGTTGTCGCCGTCGGCTGATTGCCGCCGGCCCGTCCGATAGACCGGAGATGAGCACCATGAGCCTGCCGCGTATCGCTGTCGATGCGATGGGCGGTGACGAAGGCGTGCGCGTGATGGTCGAAGGCGCGGCGCTCGCCCGCCGCGATCACGACAAGTTCAAGTTCCTGCTGGTGGGCGATGCCAAGCGCATCGAGGCGGCGCTCGAGAACCACCCGAATCTGCGCGCCGCCTCGGAAATCCTCCACTGCGATGATGTGGTGGGCGGTGACGAATTGCCGAGCAAGGCGATCCGCCGCGCCAAGACCACCAGCATGGGCCTTGCGGTCAATGCGGTGAAGGCGGGCGATGCCGGCGCTGCCGTCAGCGCGGGCAACACCGGCGCGCTGATGGCGATGAGCAAGCTCGCGCTGCGCACCATGCCCGGGATCGATCGCCCCGCGCTCGCCGCGATCATGCCGACCTTGCAGGCGCATGACGTGGTGATGCTCGATCTGGGCGCCAATACCGAGGCCGATGCCCGCAACCTCGTGCAGTTCGCGGTGATGGGGGCGGCCTATTCGCGCATCGTCAACGGCTTTGAACGGCCGGTCGTGCGCCTGCTCAACATCGGCACCGAAGAGATCAAGGGCACCGAGGCGCTGCGCGATGCCGCCGCCATGCTCACCGCCGCCTCGACCCGCGGCGAGGGTGCATTGGCGCTCGAGTTCGACGGCTTTGTCGAGAGCGACAAGATCAACCGGGGCGAAACCCATGTCGTCGTCACCGATGGATTTTCCGGCAATATTGCGCTGAAGGCGATCGAAGGTTCGGCGCGGTTCGTGACCGATCTGCTGCGCCAGGCTTTCACGTCGTCGCTGCGCTCGAAGATCGGGTTCCTCGTGTCGCGCCCCGCGACCGAGCTGCTGCGGCACCATCTCGACCCCAACAACCACAACGGCGCGGTCTTCCTCGGCCTCAACGGCGTGGTTGTGAAGAGCCACGGCAGCGCCACCGCCAAGGGCGTGGCCCATGCGGTGGCGGTGACTGCGCGGCTGCTCGAGAACAAGCTGACCGAGCGGATCGCGCAGGACCTCTCGCAGCTCGGCGAAGGCGCACTTGGCCAGAACGCGCGCACGGCTCCGGCGGCTTCCAAGGGCGGCGAGGCCGCCGCGTGACCGGATCGCGATTGCTCGGCACGGGCTCGGCGCTGCCGCGCCGGATCGTCACCAATGCCGAGCTCGCGACGCGGGTCGACACCTCGGATGAATGGATCATCGCGCGCACCGGCATCCGACAGCGCCACATTGCAGGCGATGATGAGACCACCTCCTCGCTCGCCATCGCCGCGGCGCGCGCCGCGCTTGCCGATGCCGGGGTGGCTGCGGACAGCATCGGGCTGATCGTGCTCGCCACGGCCACGCCCGACAACACCTTCCCCGCCACCGCCACCAAGGTGCAGACCGCGCTGGGCTGCAACGGCGGGATCGCCTTCGATGTCGCCGCGGTGTGCTCGGGCTTCCTCTACGCGCTTGCCACCGCCGATTCGCTGCTGCGCACCGGCATGGCGAAGCGCGCGCTGGTGATCGGGGCGGAGACCTTCAGCCGCATTCTCGATTGGGAGGACCGCAGCACCTGCGTGCTGTTCGGCGACGGCGCGGGCGCGGTGGTGCTCGAGGCGCCGACGGAGGAGAAGGGCGAGAGCGAGGCGCCGGGGATCCTCGGCACGCGGCTCCATGCCGACGGTGCGCAGCACGATCTGCTCTATGTCGATGGCGGCCCCTCGACCACGCAGACGGTGGGCCACCTGCGCATGAAAGGCCCCGAAGTGTTCCGCCACGCGGTCGTCAACCTCAGCGCAGTATTGAGCGAAGTGCTTGAGGATACTGGCATTCCTGTCAGCGCAATCGACTGGGTGGTGCCGCACCAGGCCAATGCCCGGATCCTCGATGCGACCGCGAGGAAGCTCGGCATCGCGCCTGAAAAGGTCGTCGTCACGGTCGACCGCCACGCCAACACCTCGGCCGCTTCGGTGCCGCTAGCGCTCGATACGGCGCGCAAGGATGGGCGGATCAAGCCGGGCGATCTGGTCATGCTCGAGGCGATGGGCGGCGGTTTCACCTGGGGCGCGAGCCTGATCCGGATGTGAGCGCGGCGGGCGCGGTCGTCCCGTTCGCTAACACAATTGCTGAAAACTCAACATTGCAGGCGGTATCGCGTTGCAAAGCCGCACGAAAATCGTAAGCTTCGGGGCATCTTCCGGGTCGCGCCGCGAAGGAGACATCGCATGATGCGTTCAGTTGGCACTTTGACGCGCGCTGATCTTGCGGAAACCATCAACCGCAAGTTGGGTTTCAGCCGTGCGAAATCGCTGGAACTGGTCGAGGCAATCCTCGGCAAAATGAGCGACGCGCTGGCCAAGGGCGAGAACGTCAAGATTTCGGGCTTCGGCAGCTTCGTGCTGCGTGACAAGAACGAGCGGATCGGTCGCAATCCCAAGACCGGGATCGAAGTGCCGATCACGCCGCGCCGGGTGATGACGTTCCGCGCCAGCCAGCTGCTGAAGGAACGCATCGCCAAGGGGTGAACGGAGAAGGTGAGGCTGAATGACCGGGTTCGATGACGGCAAGGATGCAGGCGCGCTGCGCACCATCGGCGAGGTCAGCGAGGCGCTCGGTATCAAGCCGCACGTGCTGCGGTATTGGGAAGCGCAGTTCCCGCTGCTGAAGCCGCTCAAGCGCAGCGGTGGGCGGCGCTACTACCGCCCCGGCGATGTCGCCATGCTCCAGACCATCGATCGGCTGGTCAACCGCGAAGGCTATACGCTGAAGGGGGCCGAAGCGGTGCTGCGCGCCGCCGCCAAGTCCCCGCTCGACCGCCGCAAGGACGATCGCCGCAGCGAAGACCGTCGAAGCGACGCCGAGATCGACGCCGCGCCCGGCGTGCGGCTGGTGGTGAGCGAGGGGCCGGAGTTGGCGGAGATCATCGCCGGTCTCAAATCGGTGCGCGCACGGCTCGCAGCCGCGCTGGAGGGCTGAGCCCTACTCGGCCGCCAGCAGCGCCGCTTCGCCGAGATCGACACTCACTAGCCGCGAGACGCCCTTTTCCGCCATCGTCACCCCGAACAGGCGGTGCATCCGGCTCATCGTCACCGCATTGTGGGTGACGATCAGGTAGCGGGTCGCGGCGCTGCGAACCATCGAATCGAGCAGGTCGCAGAAGCGTTCGACGTTGGCATCGTCGAGCGGCGCGTCGACCTCGTCGAGCACGCAGATCGGCGCGGGGTTGGTCAGGAACAGCGCGAAGATCAGCGCCGTCGCGGTCAACGCCTGCTCGCCGCCCGACAGCAGCGACAGCGATTGCAGCCGCTTGCCCGGCGGCTGGGCGTAGATCTCCAGCCCCGCCTCGAGCGGATCGTCGCTGTCCACCAGCGCAAGGTGCGCCTGTCCGCCTTCGAACAGCCGGGTGAACAGCACGCGGAAATGCCCGTCGACCTCCTCGAAAACGGCGCGCAGCCGCTCGCGGCCCTCGCGGTTGAGGCTGCCGATCGAACCGCGCAGGCGCGCGATCGCTTCGACCAGTTCGGCCTGTTCGGCGGCGCTGGTGCCGTGCTCGGCCTCGATCCGCGCAAGTTCGTCGGCAGCCACGAGATTGACCGGGCCGATCCGCTCGCGCGCCGCGGTGAGCTTTTCGAGCTCGGCCGATTCCTCGGCTGCCGGGGCAAGGTCGGCCTCGGTGAAGCCGAAGCGTTCGCCCAGCAGCGGCGGGGGGCACTGGAAGCGCTCGCCCGAGATGCGGCCCATTTCGGCGCGGCGCAGCTCCTCGTTCTCGGCGCGCGCAGCGAGGCTGGCGCGGCTTTCGCGCGCCTGCGCGAGCGCCTCGGTAGCCTGCGCGAGCGCGGCGTCGGCGGCGCGCTGGCGGGCTTCGGCATCGCGCATCACCGCCTCTGCGGCGGCAAGCTCGGCGGCGAGGCGTGTGCGGGCCATTTCGCCCGCTTCGATCTCGGCTGCCAGCGCGGGGGGCTTGGCCGCGACCACCGCGCGCTCCTCAGCAATCTCCTCGAGCCGCCGCGCGCTTTCGGCCATCCGCCGCTCGGCCTCGCTCGAACGCGCCTGCCAGCCGGCGTGGTCGGCCTGCTGCCCGGCCAGCCGTTCGCGCGCCACCGCAAGGCCCTGATCATGCGCGGCGAGCTGCGCGAGCGCGCTCTGCACCGCGGCGCGCGCGGCGGTGTTCTTCGCCTGCGCCGCCTCCAGCGCGGCGCGCCCGGCATCGCGTGCCGGCAGCGCCGCGAGGGCGGTGCGCGCAGCGGCGATCTCGGCCTCGGCGGCAGCGATCTGCGCGGCGACATCCTCGGCTGCATCGGCGAGTTCGGCGAGGCGTGCGGCGAGCCGCTCCTTCGCCGCCTCGGCCTGGTCGAGCCGCCGCAGCGCCTGCCGCTCAGCCTCGATCGCGCTGGCGAGGGCGCGTTCGCGCGCCACCAGCGCGGTCTGGAGCTGCGCGAGCTGCTCGCGAACGTCCGAGTCCTCGGCCTCGGCGGCGGCGAGCGCCGCGCGCAGCGGCGGGAGCGCCGCGTCGAGCTCGGCAAAGCGGTTGGCCGCTTCGAGCTGCGCCGCCTCGGCCGCGCCTTCGCCGCGCGCGACGAACCCGTCCCAGCGCCGCAGGTGCCCGGCTCGGGTGACGAGCCATTCGCCCGGTGCCAGTGCGCGCCCGTCGTCGTCCTCGAGGCAGTGCACCAGCGAAAGCCGGGCTTCCAGTTCCGCCGGGCAGGCGGTGAGCCGGGCCAGCAGGCTATCGGCGACGGCCACAGGGGCGGCTGCCGCGGCGCCGGTCCAGAAACGTCCGTCCTGTGCGGCGGCGGGCGCGCCGAGCGGAGCCTTGGCATCACGCCCGAGCACCGCGGCGAGCGCGCGTTCGTAGCCCGGTGCGACGCTCACCCGGTCAAGCGCGGCGCGGAGCCCTTGCCGCCCGGCTTCGCGCTTGGCTCTGGCCTCGCGATCCCGGGCAAGCGCAGCGTGTTCGCGTTCGACCCCGGCAAGTTCCGCGCGGGCGGCGGCGAGCGCGCTCGCGGCGGTGTCGCGGGCGGCTTGAAGCTCGCCCTTGCGCGCCTGGTCGGCGGCAATCCTTTCGCGCAAGGCGGCGACTTCGCCGGCGGCGTCGTCAGCCGCCGCGCGGGCGGCGATTACGTCGGCCTCGGGATCGCCGCCCGCTGCCAGTTCCGCGCGGGTGCGGGCAAGGCGGGCGGCCTCGGAAGCGATGCGCGCGTGGCGGCCCTCGGCCTGCGCGAGCGCGGCTTCGGCGACCCGCCACTCGGCTTCGACCCCGGCCTGATCGGCAGTCGCCTTGGCCAGCGCGAGCTCGGCGGCACGGCTGGCCCGCTCGCGGTCGTCGCAGTGTTCGGCGAGCATGGGGCGCGCGGCTTCGGCGGCGGCGACCGCCTCGCGGCTGGCAGCAAGCTCCTGCGTCAAGCGCGCCAGCGCCTCGACCGCGCTCGCGGTCAGCCGATCGGCATCCGCGCGGTCTTCCTCGAGCCGGGTCTGCTGGCGGGTGAGATCGGCGAGCCGGGTTTCGGCGGCTTCGAGCTTTTCGGCAAGCGCGGCCATGCGGTGCCCGTGCGCGCTGGCATCGTCGCGCCGGTCGGCGAGCTCGTCGCGCGCGGCGGCGAGCGCGAGTGCCGCCGCCGCCTGCTCGGCCTGCGCGGCGTCGACCCGCTGCTGGGCCTCGGCAACCTGCGCCTCGGCCGTCTCGGCCGCCGCACGCGCCGCTTTGGCCGCGGCCGCCGCCTCGCGCCAGCGCGCGAACAGCAGCCGCGCTTCGGCGGCCTGGATCTTGTGGGTGAGCTCGGTGTAGCGTTCGGCCTGCTTCGCCTGCCGCCGCAACGCGGCGATCTGGCTGTCGAGCCCCGCCATCAGGTCTTCGAGCCGGGCGAGGTTCGCTTCCGCGCCGCGCAGTTTGCCTTCGGCGTCGCGGCGGCGCACGTGGAGCCCGGCAATCCCTGCCGCCTCTTCCAGCATGGCGCGCCGTTCGGCGGGCTTGGCAGCGATCACCTGCGCGATCTTGCCCTGGCTGACCAGCGCCGGGCTGTGCGCGCCGGTTGCCGCATCGGCGAAGGTCAGCGCCACGTCCTTGGCGCGCACGTCGCGGCCATTGACCCGGTAGGCCGACCCCGCGCCGCGCTCGATCCGGCGGGTCACCACCAGCTCCTCGCCCGCATCGTCGCTGGCATGGAGCACCACCTCGGCAAAGTCGCGCGGCGGGCGGGTGGAGGTGCCCGCGAAAATCACGTCCTCCATCCCGCCCGACCGCATCGACTTGGCCGAGGTTTCCCCCATCACCCAGCGGATCGCTTCGAGCAGGTTGGACTTGCCGCAGCCGTTGGGGCCGACCACGCCGGTCAGCCCGGGCTCGATGCGCAGTTCGGCCGGCTCGACGAAGCTTTTGAATCCGCTGAGCTTGAGCCGGTGGATCTGCATCAGGCCGGTGCCCGCGCCCCCGCGTGCCGTCAGCGCGCGCCGGCGCGCTGGAGCTGGGGCTCGATCATGTCCCAGGTGGTGCCTTCGAGCCGCTTGCCGTTGAGGAAGAAGGTCGGCGTCCCGGTGATCTCGTCCTTCTTGGACAGCGCCTCGGTGTTCTTGACCAGCGCCTCGATCTTGGCGGTGTCGGCAAGACAGGCGCGGCTCTGATCGGCGCTGAGCCCGCGCGCGGCGAAGAACTCGATGAGGCCCGTGACCTCGGCGATCGCGACGAAGCGCTGGTTCACCGGCAGCGCACCCGCCGCCTCGACACCCTTGGGGTTGCCCTGCAGGCCCTGAAAGACCGCCGGCAGGTTCTGCCACACCTGATCGGACAGCGGCTGCATCTGCTCCTTGGCGCCGCACTGGGTCAGACGCGCGATCACCAGATCGAACGGGTTGAGGAACACCTCGCGCTGTTCGAAGCTGACAACGCCGCTCGCGACATACTGATTCTTGAGCGGCTCCTTGCCGGTGGCGGCGAACTCGGCGCAGTGCGAGCAGGTGTGCGAGGCATATTCGACCAGCTTCAGCGGCGCGTCGGGGTTGCCGATCATGTAGCCCATCTCGGGGGTCACGGTGACGGTGTCGACCCACTTGGCCCCAGCCGGCGGAGCGACCTTGGGGAGCGGTTCGCCCGAGGTCGCGGCAGCGCCATCGGTGCCAGCGGTGTCGTTGCAGGCGGCCAGCATCAGGGGGGCGAGCGCGAGCAGGGGAAGCGTGAGCAGGCGGGTGACGGTCATCGTGAGGGATCCTCGGGAGTGAAGGGCAAAGACTAGTCCCCCCCCTGCGCCCGCAGCAAGGGCCTGGGGAGGGCTGTGAACAATTGGATCAGCCGGGTGTGGCCGGATTGTCGGCCGGGGCGGCGGTGAACTTGGCCGAGAGGACCGGATAGAGCCCTTCCCAGCTGTGGACATCGCCGAGCAGCTTGCCGTCGAGCGCAAAGCTGGGCGTTCCGGTGACCCCGAATTCGGCTTCGTCGGCACGGTCGTTGTCGAGCAGGGCCTTGGCGGCACGGTCATCCGCCACGCAGGCGTCAAGTTCGGCGCGCGATTGCCCGCGATCGGCGAGCAGCGCGGTCAGGCCCAAGGCGCTCGCCGCGTTGGTGCGCCCGGCCTTGTCGCCGCGTTGCCAGATCGCCTGCTGGCTCTGCGGCGCGGCCTGGGCCTTGCCGAGCCAGACCGCCTGATTGAGCATCAGCGTTTGATGCCGGCCCTTGAACCCCGCCGGATCGCCGCATTGCGCGAGCAGCGTGACCGCGAGGTCGAGCCCGTTGCGGATCACGGGCCGCACTTCGAGCGTGATCTTGCCCGGCTGGAGCAGCACGATCTCGAGCGCCGGCTCGCCCCGCGCGGCGAAATCGCCGCAATGCGGGCAGGTATAGCTGATGAACTCGATCAGCTTCGTCTTGGCCTCGGGATTGCCGATCACATGGCCGCGCGCGGTGCGCGTGGCGGTGGCCGACCAGGTGCCGGGATTGTCCTGCTCCGCAAACGTGCTGCCGGGGCGCGACAGATCCTGCTGCGCGGCCGCCGGACCGATTGCCAGCGCCAGCGCGGCGGTGGTCGCGGCGAGAAGAAGCGGTCTGATCATGGTGTGTCGTCGTCCTTCGCGGAGGGCTTTTCGCTGTTCCCCAAGCTGCGGGCGAGCGATTCGAGCACGGTGCGCAGTTCGGGATCGCCGATATCGCGCAAAGATTCGCCGAGTTCCAGCGGGATCGGCTTCAATGCGGGGGGCGGGGCGGCGGGCCGGCCGTCGGTGGGCGGCGTGACCGCGCCCTGCCGCAGCTTGACCCGCGCCACCGCGCGGTAGCCGAAGAACCGGTTCACCCGCTCGATGATCTCGGGGATCACTTGCTGGATCAGCGGCGCGTGCGCGGGCACGACCACCAGCTGAAGGATGCCCTCGGCCTTCTCGCCGGGCGGGAAGCGGATCGCCTCGGGGCTGCACACGCGGGCGTGTTGCGGGCCGACGATCTCGGGCCAGCGGGTCACCACCGAGCTCTGCACGAAGCCGAAGCGGCGGAACGCGGTGCGGCCGATCTCGGGCATGAGGTCGCCGATGGCCTTGGCACCCTGACCGCGCGGCCGGGTGTACGGCTTCGGTTGGCCCTTGCGGCCTACCGCTGCGCTGCTTGAGGCCGGAGGTTTCTTGTCGCTTCCCATGATCGCCGCCGCCATGCCATAGGCCGCGCGTGACGACCAGTATCTCCGGCAGTCTCTCCGGCAGCATCTCCGACCATCTGCTCGCGTGGTACGACCGCAGCGCGCGCGACCTGCCGTGGCGCCTGCCCCCGGGCGTGCCGCTGCCCGACGATCCGGACTGGCCCTATCGCGTATGGCTGTCCGAAGTGATGCTCCAGCAGACCACGGTCGCGGCGGTGAAGCCCTACTTCGCCAGCTTCACCGCGCGCTGGCCGAGCGTCACCGCGCTTGCGGCCGCGAGCGAGGATGACGTCATGGCGGCGTGGGCGGGGCTCGGCTATTACTCGCGCGCCCGCAATCTGGTGAAATGCGCCCGCGCGGTGGCGGAGCGGGGCGGCTTTCCCATGACCGAAGCCGAGCTGCGCCAACTCCCCGGGCTCGGCGCCTACACCGCCGCCGCGATCGCGGCGATCGCTTTCGGGGAGCGCGCGGTGGTGGTCGATGCCAATGTCGAGCGGGTTGTGGCGCGCCTGTTCGCGATCGATGAACCGCTCCCGGCGGCGAGGAAAGCGATCCGCGCCGCCGTCGATGCGATCACGCCCGCGGCGCGCGCGGGCGATTTCGCGCAAGGCTTGATGGACCTCGGCAGCAACATCTGCACGACCCGCGCGCCGCGCTGCCTGCTCTGCCCGCTGGCCGAGGCATGCGAAGCGCGCCGCACCGGGGCGCCCGAGCGCCTGCCGGTGAAGCCTATCAAGAAGGCGCTACCCGAGCGCCAGGGCACGGCGTTCTGGATCACTCGCCATCAGGGCAGCGAGGTGTGGCTGGTCACCCGTCCGGCCAAGGGGATGCTCGGCGGGATGCGCGCGCTGCCCGATGACGGCTGGAGCGCGCGGGCCGACGGGTCTGGAACGCGCCCGCTGCACGGCGCATGGCGCCGGCTGGGCGCGGTGCGGCACGGCTTCACCCATGCCAGCCTGACGCTGAACGTGCTCGCGATCGAGACCGTGCGTCAGCCGGAGGGTGATGGCCTGTGGTGGCCCATCGCAACGCTCGGCGAAGCGGGGCTCGCAACCCTGTTCCGCAAGGCCGCCGATCTGGCGCTTGCTTCCGGCTAGACGAACCCGCCGCCCAGCATCAGCCGCACGCCCGCGATCAGCAACACCACGAGACAGAAATTGCGACCTCCGTCTTTCGACGACAGCGCGCCGAGAACCACCCCCACGACGATCAGCGGCAGGGCGAACCAATTGGCCCAGCCCAGCAGCGGGATTTGCGCCGGAATGACGATCACCAGGCTGACAAGGCCGACGAGATAGGCGAGGACATTGAGCATGTGTCTTAGATAAATAAGACACCGTCCCGATACAAGCCCCCGCGCGCATGATTGACCGGCGACTGTCGCTGCCGCAGACATGGCGCAGACCCGCTTCGGAGATTCTGCCCCTATGCCCGCGACCCTGCCTGCAACTACGCTCGATACCGCCGTTCTCTCCCGCCGCGCGCTGTTGCGGGGCGGCGCTCTGCTGGCTGCCGGGGGGGCGCTCTCGGGCCTGCCGTTCGGCCGCGCGCTGCTGGCGCATGACGTTGCCGAGGACTGGCCCAATCTCGCCGCGCTCTCGAAAAAATATGTCGATGGCCGCAAGGTCGCCAACCTGTTCATGACCTTCGGCTGGGGGCAGGAGGACCACGCCCACACCGTCGGCGGCGGCACGCTGTCGCTCGCCGGGTCCACTCCGGTCGACGAGAATTCGCTCTACCGCATCTATTCGATGTCCAAGCCGATCACCGGCATGGCGGCGATGATCCTGATCGACGAGGGCAAGCTCGGCCTCGACCAGCCGCTCCACGAGATCCTGCCCGCGTTCCGCGACATGCAGGTGCTGCGCCGGCCCGACGGACCACTCGACGAAACCGATCCGGCGATCCGCCCGATCACCATCCGCCAGCTGCTCACCCACACCGCGGGGCTGGGCTACCAGATCACCAGCAAGGGCCCGCAGCTCGAAGCCTACAACGCGGCCGGGCTGATCGGCGCGCTGGTCAGCAAGATGCCGATCCCGGGCTTCCCGCCGGTCACCCCGGCGCCGAGCCTCGCGGTGTTCGCCGACCGGCTGGCCGAAATCCCGCTGATGTATCAGCCGGCGACCAAGTGGAGCTATTCGTGCTCGCTCGACCTGCTCGGCCGGGTGATCGAAGTGGCGAGCGGAATGCCCTTCGAGGCCTTCCTCAAGCAGCGCCTGTTCGACCCTTGCGGCATGGCGAGCACGTGGTTCGAGGTGCCCAAGAGCGAAGTCACCCGCCTGACCGACAATTACGGCATCCTTGCCGGCAACAGCTTCCCGCTCGATCCGGCGGCAAACTCGGTCTTCCTCGGCCCGGTCACGCTGCCCTGCGGCGGGGGCGGGCTGGTGTCGAGCCCCAAGGATTACGACCGCTTCCTGCGGATGTTGCTGGGCTACGGCACGATCGACCGCAAGTTCGTGATGAGCGAGGAAGCGGTGCGCACCGGCATCTCGAACCTGATCCCCGCCACGGTCGACGTGAAGGGCACTTGGCTCGAGAACAGCGGACACGGCGCGGGCGGGCAGGCCAAGGGCTCGACCTTCGGCTGGGGCGGCGCGGCGGGCACGCTGGCGGGGGTCGATTTCGATCTCAAGCTACGCAGCGGAATGTGGACCCAGTACATGCCCGGCGAAGCGCTCAAGATCGGCGAGGAATATCAGACCGCTCTCGAAGCCGATCTTGCCGCAGTGCGCGAAAAGATGAAGCAGGCCGCCTGATGCACGCCCCCGCCGCCCCGGACGCAGCCCCGATCGCCTTTGCCGGATCGCCGCTCGACCGGGCGGACCATCTGCGCAGCGACCCGGCTGCGCTCGCCGATCTGATGAACTGGCGCGCGCGGGTGCTGCTGCTCGACGGCTTGTTGCCGGGGGTGGACGAGACGGGCGGCCTCGTCTGGGGCAGTCTCGCCGATGTGGCCGAGGAGGCGGAACTGGTCTTCCTCGGGGTGATGGACGGCAAGGCGCATTTCGCGCCCGTCCCCGGCGAGGGCGCGGATGGACCCGCCTATGCCCAAAGCGGTTCCGGGCCGAGGGCGTGGCAGCTGATGACCCAGCTCGCACCCGCAGACCTCGCGATCTACGGCGGCGCGCGCAGCCTCGTCGACTGGCATGCGCGGCATCGCTTCTGCGCGCGCTGCGGGGCGCCGACGAAGTTGGTCAAGGGCGGCTGGCAGCGCCACTGCGACACTTGCGGCGCGGACCATTTCCCGCGCACCGATCCGGTGACGATCATGCTGGTCGAGCATGAGGACACACTGCTGCTCGGCCGCCAGCCGCGCTTTCCGCCGCGGATGTATTCGGCGCTCGCGGGCTTCGTCGAACCGGGCGAGACCATCGAGGAGGCGGTTGCGCGCGAGATTCACGAGGAGGCGGGGGTGCGGGTGCGCGACGTGCGCTACATCGCCAGCCAGCCGTGGCCGTTCCCGAGCCAGCTCATGATCGGCTGCACCTCCATCGCGGAGGATACCGCGCTCACCATCGACACCACCGAACTCGAGGATGCGCGCTGGTTCACCCGCGCCGAACTCCAGGCCGCGCGCGCGGCCGGGGAGGCGGGGACCGACCTACTCTACTTCCCGCGCCCCTTCGCGATTGCCCATCACCTCATCGCATGGTGGCTCGACCGATGACCCGGAACCTGACGATCGATATCTATTCGGATGTGATGTGCCCGTGGTGCCTTATCGGCTACGGCCAGCTTACCAAGGCCCTGCGCGAGCTCGAGGGCGAGATCGCAGCCGAGATCCGCTGGCGGCCGTTCGAACTCAATCCCGACATGCCCCGCGAAGGCGAGGAGCAGGATGCCCACCTCCAGCGCAAGTACCGCCGTTCGCCCGAGGAGGCCGCAAGATCGCGCGGCCAGATGAGGGCGATTGCCGAAGGGGCAGGGGTGTCGCTCGCATGGGAAGGGGAAGGAGAAGCCCCGCCCGCGATGATGTGGAACACGCGCGATTGCCACAAGCTGCTCGCCTTCGCGCTGCGCGAGGCAGGGAGCGCAGCGCAGACCGCGCTTAAGCTCGCGCTGTTCCGAGCGCATTTCAACGCGCGCCGCAATCTTTCGGACCGCGCCGTGCTGCTCGATATAGCCGCGGAAGTCGGCCTTCACCGCGAAGCCGCCAAGGCTGCGCTCGACGATCCCGATCTAGAAGCCCTCGTGCTCGCCGAAGAAGCCCAGGCCTGGGACATGAACATCTCGGGCGTCCCGGCGATGATCGTGGAGAACAAGTTCCTGATCCCCGGCGCGCAGGCCCCCGAAGTGTACGTCAACGCCCTGCGGCGGGTGGCGGAAAAAAGTCGGGCGTCCACAGGCTAAACTCGCCAAAGAATAGCTGGGAACCGTGAAGGACGACGCCGATCTGCCTCGCCTCGATCGTGGACCGAGCCGTTGGCCGCTTTATGTGCGGCGATCTGCTATCGTCGCGATTCTCGCCGGCTATGTCGTGTTAATCGGCGCTCTTGCTGAGATGGTCGATTGGCCGGACGCTTACGGGTTTACCTGCCACCGCAAGTGCCTCGGCATATCGTTGCTGGAGAGCCACCGGCTTCTTTCTGGCGGCACCTTTCCCGAGGTGGCTCTATTCCTACTCATTTGGCTCGCCCCCGTCGTGCTTGCGTTTCTTTTTTCGCCGCGGGTCTGGACCGGGCCTGCGCGGGATCGCATCCGACCCATGGAATCCGAATGAGCGCCGTAACCCGCGCGACCACCTGACCCGGATTTCGGTTGAGCGCCGTAGCATCACTCACCCATGACAGCGCCGCCGCGCGCTGTCTCCTGCAAGCCGTTGCCACACGCCTGCGCGATCCCGCGTGGGCGTCTCACCTTGCAGGAGAACACCAATGTCCAAGGTATCAGCAATTTTCGACAACCATGCCGAGGCGGAACGTGCCGTCAGCGATCTCCGGACGCTGGGGCTCACGGACAACGACATTTCGGTGATCGCGCATCACAAGGGCACCACCACCGCGACGACGGGTGACGGCGAGGTGACCGACGAGGATCATCGCAATGTCCTGCGCGGCATTCTCGGCGGCGGCGCGCTTGGCGCCGGGCTCGGCGTTGCGGCACTCGCGATCCCGGGAGTCGGCCCCTTGGCAGCCGCAGGAGCCATCGCGGCAACCGCGGTGCCCGAGGCGATCGGCATCGGTGCGGCGGTCGGCGCGATCGGCGGCACGCTCAACGAGACGCTGACCAAGCACGGCGTCAGCAAGGAGGACGCGACCTATTACGACGACCGCATCAAGCACGGCGGCGTGGTGGTGACGGTCGAGGAAATCGGCGTCGATGAAGATCGCATCCGCGAGGTGCTCTACCGCAACGGCGGGCACAACGCGGCCCAGGCGCGCGCGGTGGGCTTCTGATGGGCTGGCGGGAGCGGGCCGCGGCCTGCTCTCGCCGCGTCACACCAGCCCGAGCCGCTCGAGCTTCATCGCCAGCCTGCCCGGCAGCGCATCGCCGATATCCTCACCTTCGGCCACGTCGCGCGGAGCCTTGTCGTCGGTGAGGTAGCGCCAGCCCTGGTGCGCGCGCTTGGCGATCTGATGGACACGGATCAGCCTGGGTTCGAGCACGATGTCCCAGCGCCCGTCCTCGGTCTTTGTGAAGCCGAGGATCGGCGAGCGCGCGACGATCGCGTGGTTGATGATCCAGTAGAGCGATCCGCCGATGCATTCCGCGTGCCGGGTCGGACGGTTGCGGGTGGTGAGCGCAATGCTCCCGCGTCCCTCGTACCAGCTTTCGAGATGCGCGTAGCTCTTCGCCCCGAAGGCGATCTTGGTCAGGTGAAGCGGCATGCCGCGGCTTTCCGGCACCCCTGCGGCGAAGTCAACCGGAGAGGTATTCGTCGAGGGTGAGGTGCAGCCGCCGGATGCGCGCTTCCTGATAGTTGCCGAGCGTCTGCGCGCCCTTGCGCGATGCTTTCGCCCCGTCGCGCTGGAGCTTCAGGTTCTCGGTGTCCTGATCGAGGATTTCCGCCAGCGCGAAGCCCGGGACCGTGGTGTAGCTGTCCTCGACCCCGAGCCGGATCGGGGCGGCAGGCACAGGGCGCTCGCCGCTGGCGGGGAGCGGCTGCAGCACGAGGATCTCGTGCAGGCATTCGTCCGGGCCGAGCGGGCGGAAGCGGTAACACAGGCGGATGCCGATGCCGGGGAAAAAGAAGGCGTTGGGGAAGAGGAAGTATTCGATCGAGTCCATCATCTCGCTGGTGGAGACCCGCGAGAGATCGGTGCCGAAGGCCGCGCCCAGTTCCTCGCGCAGCAGGCGGGCGTGCTCCGCGCGGGCGCTGGCACCGGGCGGCAGCGCGGCGGGATCGCGGCCGAGCTTGCCGAACAGCGTCGCCTCGCTGACCTCCTGCCTCAGGTGGGGCGAGGGCACCCCGACAGCATGGATGAAACGCGACACGTGCCGTCCGAAGATGTCGTACTGCGCGTTCGCATCGGCAGCGGTGTAGACCGCCTGCGCGTGGGTCTCGAGCACGTGGAAGGCTTCGAGAAACGCTTCCATTGCCATCTTCCAGTTGGCGGGCAGCACCTTCTCGGTGTGGAGCGCGACATAGCGGTCGTCCATCGGCCAGTGCGTGAAGTGCTCGGGCATCACCTCGAGGTGATCGGCGAGCGGCAGAGGGTTCTCGCCCATATGGATGAAAACGAACCCGCCCCAGGTGTCACAGGCCACTTCGTCGAGGCCGAAATTGTCGTCGGTGATATGCGGGAAGTCCCAGCGGCACGGCACTTCGCGAAGCGTGCCGTCGAGGTTCCAACTCATCCCGTGGAAGGGGCAGCGGATATTGGCGCGGCGCACCCCGCGCGAACCTTCCGCGGCGAACTTCATCCCCCGGTGCGGGCAGGAATTGACGAAGGCGCGGATGGCGCTGTCCGCGCCGCGCACCACCAGCACCGAGTGGGGGCCGACATCGTAGACATAGCGATCGCCGGGCTCGGGAATGTGTTCCTCGCGGCAGGCCCATTGCCAGACATTGGGCCACAGCCGCTCCATTTCGAGGTCATGGAACGTGGGGTCGGTGTAGCGCGCGAAGGGCAGGTCTGCATCGCCCAGGAAGGTATAGGCCTGCTCGCGCATCGCGGCCGGGGGCGTGTCCCCGTCGGCAGCGAGGATGTCCTGCATCGAGGGGCCGGGGCAGCGCGCCTCGCCGGGGGCAAGCGACGGGTCGGCGGGGGCGGTGAGATCGGGGCGGCTCATCGCATCGCCTCGCGGTCGTAGAGCGGGTCGGCGGGCTTGCGTTCGCCCATGATGAAGGGGGCGAGGGCGACCATGGCGTCGGTCGCGGGATCGTCGCGCACCCAGTCGACCAGTTCGGAGCGGTAGGCGATCTTCCAGACGCCCCCCCGCCGTTCGTAGCGATCGACATAGCGGCCCGCGATGAACAGGTCGCGCGGCTCCCCGGCGTCGCCCGCGACGCGGTGGTAGGCCTGGTAATAGACCTCGCCGAACGCCTCGTGCGCGCCGGTGAAATCGACGAGATGCTGGCCGATGAGATGGTGGTTGCGCGCATGCCCTGCGAGCGCGGCCATGCAGAAGGCGGCGAAATCGACCGGGCCGCCGCTGAAGATGCCGTATTCGCACCGCGCCTCGGGCCAGAACTGATCGGCAAGCAGCGCCTCGTCGAGCCGGTCGAGCGCGCGCATGTAGCGCGCGGCAAGATCGGCAATCGCGAAACGATCGTCCGCCATGCCGGTCATGCCCAGGCCTCACGCAATGCTGAGGCCCCCGTCGACGATGAAGGGGGCACCAGTGGCGAACTTGCTCTCGTCGCTGGCGAGGTAGACCACCAGATGCGCAATATCCTCGACCTCGCCCATGCGGCCGATCGGCTGCGCCACCGAGAAGGCGGCACGGGTCGCCGCGGGATCGGGGGTGCCGGCGATCACGCTTTCGACATTGGGGGTGAGGATCGTGCCCGGTTGCACCGAATTGACCCGCACCCCGTTCTGCTCGCGCGCGCAGTAGAGCGCGATGCTCTTGGTCAGCGTCACCACCGCGGCCTTGGCCGAGTTGTAGGCGGCAAGATCGGGCGAGGGCTTGTTGCCCGCGGCGGACGAGAAGTTGACGATGGAACCCCCGCCGCCCCCCCATTCTTTATATCGGGCCATCAGCGGGATCGCAGCCTTGCAGCCCATGAAGATCGAATCGACATCGACGGTGTAGCAGCGCCGGAAATCCTCCGGGCTGATGTCGGCGATCGAGCCGAACACGGTGATCGCGGCATTGTTGACCAGCACGTCGAGCCGGCCATGCTGCGCCTCGACCTCGGCGATCACCGCCTGCCAGCGCGCCCAGTCGGTGACGTCCTGAGGGATGAACCCGCAGCCCAGTTCCTCCGCCGTGGCGCGGCCTGCGGCCTCATCGATATCGCTGATGATGACCGTCGCGCCCTCGGCCAGCAGCGCCTTCGTCGCCGCCTTGCCGAGCCCCATCGCGCCGCCCGTCAGCAGCACCACCTTGCCTGCCACCCGTCCTGCCACTCGCTCTCTCCCGTGTGTTCGGGAGGAGGGCTATCAGCGGGCCAATCCGCTGACCACTGCCAAACTGAGGAAGACCAGGAAGCCCATGGAATCGGTCGTCATGGTGACGAACACCGAGGAGGAGATGGCCGGGTCGGCCTTGAAGCGCTGAAGCGTCAGCGGCACCAGCACGCCGGCCAGCCCTGCAAGGACGATGTTGCACAGCATCGCCGTGCCGATCACCAGCCCGAGCAGCGGGTTGCCGAACAGCACCGTGACGATCGCCCCGATCACCAACGCGACCGTGCCGCCATTGAGCGCGGCGATCGACATCTCGCGCCGGATCGCGCGCCAGGTGTTCGCGTCGGTGAGCTGGTTGGTGGCGATCGCGCGCACCGTCACCGCAAGCGTCTGCGTGCCGGCATTGCCCCCGATCCCCGCGACGATCGGCATCAGCACCGCGAGCGCCACCATCGTCGCGATGACATCCTCGAACTGGGCGATCACCGTCGAAGCGACCGAGGCGGTGAGCAGGTTCGCGAGCAGCCAGCGCACGCGGGCCTTGTAGCTGTCGATGATGGGCTCGTTGATGTCCCCGTCACCCGCGCCCGACAGCAGCAGCGCGTCCTCGCCGGCCTCTTCGGAGATGATGTGGACGATGTCGTCGACCGTCATCTGGCCGACCAGCCGCCCGCTCTCGTCCACCACCGCGGCCGAGATCAGCGCGTATTTCTGGAACATCAGCGCGACCTCTTCCTGATCCATCGTCACCGGGATCAGGGTCTGATCGCGCTTCATCACGTCCGTCAGGCTGACCGAGCGCGGGGTGGTGAGTATCCAGCTCAGCGCGCAGGTGCCGACCGGATGGTGGCGCTCGTCGATCACGAAGACCTCGAAGAAGTCGTGCTCGAGATCGCCTTCCTCGCGCAGGAAATCGATCAGGTCGCCGACATTCATGTGCTCGGGCACGGCGACGAAGTGCCGGCTCATCAGGCGTCCGGCGGTTTCCTCGGGATAGGCGAGCGCGCTGGCGACCGCCTCGCGGGTTTCGGGCTCGAGCTCGGCGATGACCGCGCGCTGGTCGTCCTCGTCGAGGTCCTCGATCAGCTGCACCGCATCGTCGGTGTCGAGCTGTTCGGCGATGGTGGCGACGGCCTGCGCGGGCAGGGCCTCCATCAGGTCCTCGCGCACGTAATCGTTGAGTTCGGCGATCACGTCGCTGGTCATCAGGTCGGTGATCGCCGCGGCGAGCCTGGCGCGCTCCGACCGGTCGAGCAGTTCGATCAGGTCGGCGATGTCGGCGGCGTGAAGCGGCTCGACGAGGTCGTAGACCGCGCCCTTGTCACCCTCGTCGAGCGCATCGCGGACCGCGCCGACATAATCGGCCTTGAGGCGGTTCTCCTCGTCGTGCCGCTCGTCATCGACGCGGTCGTCGGGGCGCACCTGACCCTCCGCCGGATCGGCGATCAGGAGATCGTCCTCTGGGATGCGCTCGTCGGCCATGCGACAGGCGTTTACGGAGGGGCCTATGAAAAGCAAGCCGGGAGGGTGACAGCCGCGCGCGTGACGCTATAGACCCCTCGCATTCAATCAGGAGACACGATCATGGCCGAGACCCTCACCTTCACCCTCGACACCGGCGACGGCGAGCCCAAGGACGTCGTGATCAAGCTGCGCCCCGATCTTGCGCCGGGCCATGTCGCGCGCATCACCGAGCTTGCGCAGGAAGGCTTCTACGACGGGGTGATCTTCCACCGCGTGATCGCCGGCTTCATGGCGCAGGGCGGCGACCCGACCGGCACCGGCATGGGCGGCAGCGACAAGCCCGACCTCGCGGCCGAATTCAACGCCGAGCCCCACGTCGAAGGCGTGTGCTCGATGGCCCGCGCGCAGAACCCCAACAGCGCCAACTCGCAGTTCTTCATCTGCCTCGACGACGCGCGCTTCCTCGACAAGCAGTACACCGTGTGGGGTCAGGTCCAGAGCGGCATGGAACACGTCCACGCCATCCCCAAGGGCGAGCCGCCGCGCGCGCCGGGCAAGATTGTGAAGGCGACGGTTGCCTAAGCGCCGTTACCTCTTCGCAGCGGCTGTCGGCGCCGGTTTGCTGGCGCTGACAGCCTGTGAGGGTTCTGCCGGCCAGGTTCCGCCGATCGGGGCCGATCTGCCGGAAAAGGTCGATCAGGCCCAACCCGCTTTTGACCAACGGGTAAAGCAGCGTTTCCCTCTCGGTTCCGAAGCTGCCGCGATGATTTCCGCTCTCAAGCAGCAAGGCTTCGAGGGACCGGAAAGCTGGGAGCCGGATTTCGAGCAGCCCTCCCCCGGAGAGCACATCCGCAGCATGGATTTCCGTTCGGGATCGCTGTTCAGCACCCTTTGGTCGGTGCGGTGGCGCGAGAATCGCGGCAAGATCACCGAAATCTGGGGGGTCTACGGGATCATCGCTCCGTAAGGCGGGCCGTTGAACCGCGGCCCTATCGGCGCTAAAGGCGCACCCCTCATGAAACCCACCTCCGCCCCCCAGACCTACCGGGTCAAGAGCTTCGGCTGCCAGATGAACGTCTATGACGGCGAGCGCATGGGCGAATTGCTGTCAACGCGCGGCATTCAGCCCGCGCCCGAGGGGGAGGAGGCGGATCTCGTCATCCTCAACACCTGCCACATCCGCGAGAAGGCGGCGGAGAAGGTCTATTCGGACATCGGCCGCCTCGTGAAGGCGGGCGAGGAGGCGGGGAAGAAGCCCCTCATCGCAGTGGCGGGCTGCGTCGCGCAGGCCGAGGGCGAGGAGATCATGGCGCGTGCCCCGGCGGTCAGCATCGTGGTCGGCCCGCAGGCCTATCACCGCCTGCCCGCAATGCTCGACAAGGCCGCGAACGGCGAGCGCGCGACCGATACCGACATGCCCGCCATCGCCAAGTTCGATGCGCTCCCGGCGCGGCAAAAGCGCGGCCCCTCCGCCTTTCTCACCGTGCAGGAAGGCTGCGACAAGTTCTGCACCTATTGCGTGGTGCCCTATACCCGCGGCGCAGAAATCTCGCGGCCTTTCAGCCATCTGGTGGCCGAAGCGCGCAAGCTGGTGGAAGCGGGTGCGAAAGAGATCACGCTGCTCGGCCAGAACGTCAATGCATGGCGCGGCGAGGACGACAAGGGCCGCCGCGTGGGCCTCGGCAGGCTGATCCGGGTGCTGGCGGGGATCGATGGCCTCGCGCGCATCCGCTACACCACCAGCCACCCCAACGACATGGACGACGACCTCATCGCCGCGCATGGCGAGGTGGCCAAGCTCATGCCCTATCTTCACCTGCCCGTGCAGTCCGGCAGCGACCGCGTGCTCAAGGCGATGAACCGCCAGCACACGGCGGAAAGCTATCTGAAGCTTATCGAGCGCTTCCGCGCCGCGCGGCCCGACATCGCGCTGTCGGGCGATTTCATCGTCGGCTTTCCGGGCGAGACCGAGGCCGAATTTGCCGAGACGCTGAGCATCGTCGACGAAGTCCGCTACGCCGCCTGCTTCAGCTTCAAATATTCCCCGCGCCCCGGCACCCCGGCGGCGACGATGGAGGGGCAGATCGCGGCGGAAGTGATGGACGAGCGGCTCCAGCGCCTCCAGCAGCGCATCGGCGCACATCAGCTCGCGTTCAATCAGGCGAGCGTGGGCAAGGTCTGCGACGTGCTGGTCGAGCGCACCGGGCGGCATCCCGGCCAGTGGCTCGGCAAGTCGCCGTGGCTCCAGAGCGTGCACTTCGAGGGCGAGCATGCCATCGGCGACCTCGTGACCGTGACCCTCGCCGAGGCGGGGCCGAATTCGCTCAAGGTACGGGCGCAGGCGGCCGTCCACGCCTGACATTCGCGTGACCGGATGATGTCGGCTCGGTGACTATCCACCGTCGGCTTGGCGCACCCCGCTTGCCAAGGCGCGCGGGCAGCTTAGGCTCGCGACTCAAGGGCAGGGGATCGTCCTTCTGCCGCATGCAAAGGAACCTATGGGCCGACGACCCTCCCGTGCCGCTCACCCGGCGCTTTCGCCCGATCCCCGCGGCATCCCGGCCCCAAAAGGCTCTGGGCGCCGGGCGCGTGTCGACCTCACCTTCGAGAACCAGGCGTTGCTCGGCCCGCTGTTCGGCCAGTTCGATGCCAATCTCGTGCAGGTCGAGAACCGGCTCGGCGTGTTCATCCACGCGCGCGGCCACCAGATCGTGATCGAAGGGCCGGAAGATGACGTCGCCCGGGCGCGCGAGACGCTCAAGACCATGTACGACCGGCTCGCGCGCGGCGAGGCGCTCGATGCGGGCGCGATCGAATCGCTGATCGCCATGTCCGCCGAACCGACGCTCGAGGGGATCATCTCGGGCGATCAGGACGCGCCGCCGATCATGATCCGCACGCGCAAGAAAACCATCGTGCCGCGCTCGGCCACCCAGATCGAATATATGCGCGCGCTGGCAAAGGACGACATCATCTTTGCGCTCGGCCCGGCCGGGACGGGCAAGACCTATATCGCGGTGGCGCAGGCGGTCAGCCAGCTGATCACCGGTTCTGTCCAGCGCCTGATCCTCTCGCGCCCCGCGGTCGAGGCGGGGGAGAAGCTCGGCTTCCTCCCCGGCGACATGAAGGAAAAGGTCGATCCCTACCTGCGGCCGCTCTACGATGCGCTCAACGACTGCATGCCGCCCGAACAGGTCGAGCGGCGGCTGGCGAACGGCGAGATCGAGATCGCGCCGATCGCCTTCATGCGCGGCCGCACGCTCGCCGACAGCTTCATCATCCTCGACGAGGCGCAGAACACCACCAAGGAACAGATGAAGATGTTCCTCACCCGTTTCGGCCAGAACAGCCGGATGGTAATCTGCGGCGACCCGCGCCAGGTCGATATCCCCGGCGGGCCGCGCATGAGCGGGCTCAATGACGCGGTCGAGAAGCTCGAGGGGATCGAGGGCTTCGGCACGATCCGCTTCACCGCCGCCGACGTGGTGCGCCACCCGATCGTGGGCCGGATCGTCGAGGCTTACGAGGGGACGGGCGAGGGCGAGGGGGGGTAGCGCCCCCGCTCAGCCCGGCGTCAATTCGATCAGGTTCGCTGTCCCGCCGTCCTGCAGCACCCAGATGCGCCCGTCGGCGGCTTCCTCGACCTCGCGGATGCGTGCGCCGAGGCCGATGCGGGCGACTTCCTGCGCGGTGTTGCCGGTGACCCTGACGCGGACGATGCCCTGCTGCACCAGCCCGGCGATCACGAAATCATTGGTCCAGCCGGCAAAGCGCGTGCCGCGGTACTGGATGATCCCCGCCGGCGCGATCGTCGGAGTCCAGGAGACGAGCGGCGCGGTATAGGCGGTGTTGGTAGCATGGCGCGGGATCAGCGTGCCGTCGTAATTGTTGCCCTCCGACACCAGCGGCCAGCCGTAATTGTTGCCCGCCGTTATGAGATTGAACTCGTCGCCGTTCTGCGGGCCCATCTCGCTCGAATAGAGCCGCCCGTCTGCCGCGATGACGATCCCGAGCGGGTTGCGCTGGCCGTAGGAGAAGATCTCCGGCCGCGCGTTCGGAGTGGAAGCGAAGGGGTTGCCCGCCGCGGGCGTGCCATCGGGGTTGATGCGGATGATCTTGCCGAGCGTGGTCGACAGGTCCTGCGCCGGTGTGCCCTGCTGCCGTTCGCCCGCGCTGATGAACAGCCGCCCGTCGGGCGCGAAGGCGAGCCGGGCCGACATGTGCCCGCCGGTGGTCGCAGGGGTGCTGCGCCAGACCACCGCGAGGTTCTGCAAGGCGGCCGCACCGGTCAGGTTGAGCGTGGCCGAGGCGACCGCGATGCGCTGACCCCCGGTGTCGGCCTCGGCATAGCTCAGCCAGACGCGGCTGTTGGTGGCAAAGCCGGGATCGAGGATGATGTCGTGGAGCCCGATCTGCCCCGAGGCGACCACCGCGGGAACGCCCGTCACCTGCGTCTTGGCGCCCGCGGTGGTGACGAGGAACAGCGCGCCGGTCCGCTCGGTCACCAGCAGCCGCCCATCGGGCAGGAAGGTCATCGCCCAGGGGTTGCTGAACGAGGCGACGGTGCGCTGTGTGACCGAGCTGGTGGTCGGCGTGGGCGTGGGTGTCGGCGTAGGGGTGGGCGTGGGAGTCGGGGTGGGCGCTGGCCCACCGGTCGGCGGCGCGGTGCCGCCGCCGCCGTCATCACCGCCGCAGCCCGCCATCAACAGCAGCGCGAGAGTGACCGGGAGAGTGCGCAGGAGCGGTCGCATGGCCTTGCCCTTCCGTCGATGCTTGCGAAAGACTTAGTCAATCAAGCTTATGAATTTCGGGTCGTCATCTAGGGTGAATCGCGTAAGCCTTGGGATTAATGGCCTTTACCAAAACCGCTGCATCGCCCCCGGCGAAAAGGCGCTGCGCCGTTTCCCCGTCGCGCCGATCCGCGCTATGGGCGCGCGATGGAGCTCGATATCGACATCGAAGACTGGCGCGGCGCGGGCTGGGAGGTGCTCGCCGGGCGCGCTGCGGCAGCCGCAGGGGAGGGCGAACCGCTGCTCGCCAACCCGCGGCTGGCGGTGAGCCTGCTGTTCACCTCGGACGCCGAGGTCCACGCGCTCAACCGCGAATGGCGCAGCCGCGACAAGCCGACCAATGTGCTGTCCTTCCCGATGCTGGAGCGCAGCGAACTCGCCGCCCTCGCGCCCGATGGCCCGCCCGTGATGCTCGGCGACATTGCGCTCGCCTACGAGACCTGTGCGCGCGAGGCGGAAGAGAAAGGCCTCACGCTCGAAGCGCACGCGGCCCATCTGATCGTCCACGGGCTGCTCCACCTTGCCGGGCACGACCATGTCGAAAGCGACGCGGAGGCCGCCGCGATGGAAGCGCTCGAGACCCGCATACTTGCCAAACTGGGCATCGCTGACCCATATGGCGACTGAAACCGCTTAGGAGCCACACGCAAGGCCATGGCCGATTCCCATTCGCCCGCCCCATCCCAATCGGGAGAAGCGGACAGTAGCAGCGGGCTGTGGCCTGCGCTTCGCAAGATCCTCGGGCTCGAAGGCGCGCGTTCCCTGCGCGAACAGCTCGAGGAAGTGATCGACGAGCACGAGGACGAGAACGGCGCCTCCGGCAGCGACGAGGGCACGGGCCCGCGCGGCGACCTGTCGCGGGTCGAGCGCCAGATGCTGCGCAACCTCCTGCACTTCTCCGAACACGACGCCGACGATGTCGCCGTGCCGCGCGGCGAGATCATCGCGGTCGAGGCGTCGATCAGCTGGAACGAGCTGGTGGCCGCGTTCAGCGAGCACGGCCATTCGCGCATGCCGGTCTATCGCGAGACGCTCGACCAGGTGATCGGGATGGTCCACATCAAGGACGTCTTCCCCTTTCTCGCCAATGGCACGCCCCCGCCGGCCGACTGGACCACGCTGATGCGCCAGCCGCTGTATGTGCCGCAGGCGCGCGGTGCCCTCGACGTGCTCGCGGACATGCGCACGCAGCGGGTGCACCTTGCGATCGTGCTCGATGAATTCTCGGGCACCGACGGGCTCATCACCATCGAGGACCTTGTCGAGGAGATCGTCGGCGAGATCGAGGACGAGCATGACGAGACCCCGCAGGAGCTGATCACCCCGATCGGCGAGGGCATGTGGGACATCGATGCGCGCGCCGAACTCGACGATATCGCCGAAAAGATCGACCCGCGGCTTGCCGAGGTCGAGGAGGCGGTGGATACCCTGGGCGGTCTCGCCTTCGTGCTGGCCGAGGCGGTGCCGCCGGTGGGCACCGTGCTGGAACATCCCAGCGGTTGGCGCATTGAAGTGACGGCCGGCGACGAAACTCACGTCACCCGCCTGCGGTTGCACCCTCCGGTCGACCCGGAAGAGGTGCACTAGACGCAACGGTTCCGGGCCGGACGCAATTTTTCTTCGATTTTTTGCATCCAAATGCTGTGGTCGGACGTTTCTCCTGCGACCAAGGAGAGCTTAACCGATGCCGGCACGTCGTCTTCCCCCCCTGCGCGCGCTTGAAGCCTTCATGCGCACCGTGCGTCTGGGCTCGGCCCGCGCGGCGGCCGAGGAGATCGGCCTCAGCCCCTCTGCGCTGTCGCGGCGCATCAGCAACCTCGAGGAATTCGTCGGCAAGAAGCTGTTCACCCGCGCGCGCCAGTCGATGCAGCTGACCGACGAGGGCCAGGCCTTCTACGAGGCGGTGAACCCCCACATGGAAGCGCTCGCCCGGGCGGTGGAGAGCCAGTCGGACAATATCGCGCTCTTGCGCCTGCGATTGGGCGTGCTGCCGATGTTCGGCAGCCAGCGGCTGTTCCCGCGCCTCGGCGAGCTGCGCAAGCGGCATCCGCTGCTGCACATCGACATCGACACCGCACCCCATCTCGAAGACCGCGTCGGCGACACGCTCGATGCCGCGATCATCCTGTCGCGCGGCCCCGCGAGCGGGCTGCACGCGGTGCGGCTCGACCACAACCTCGTTCACGCGATCTGTTCGAAGGAGACCGCGCGCGCGATCGGCCCCGACATCACGCCCGAGGCGATGGCCAAGCAGACCTTCCTGATCCACAACGAGCTGCCCGAAAGCTTTGTCGCGTGGAAGAAGGCGAACGGGCTCGACACGATGGATCCGGCCGCGATCGATCATTACGATTCGGGCGCGCTGATGCTCGAGGCGGCGGCGCAGGGCCTCGGGATCGCGATCATGCACGACGATCACCTGCGCCGCGCCAACGACAACCGGCTGATCAACCTACCCGGCGCGCCGGTGGAGAGCCCCTATTCCTACTGGTTCGTGTGCAAGCCGGTCGCGCTGGAGAGCCGCCCGGTGCGGATTTTCCACGATTGGCTGGTGCGCGCGGGGCTCTGAAAAGAGCGCACTTTCCTACATGGCCCGGCGGTGACAGTGTGGCCGGCATGACGCTCCGGAACGCCCGCGCTGCCGCAGTTTCAGGAGACCTCGCGCAGGGGGCGGTTTTCGGTTCCTGGACAGTGTCTCATGTGTCTCCAACACGCGGGGCGACGGCCGCGCAAGGTCAGTCCGCGGTCTCTTTCTTCGGCTCGTAGCGCACCGGGGCGACCGAATGCGCGAAAGGGCGCAAGGGCCGGCCGCGGATCTCGATCAGCGCCTCCTCGATCCGGCGGCGCGCTTCGATGCTGATCGCCTTGCGCCCCTTGAAGTCTTCCGGGCTGAAGGGCTCGAGGTAGTGGAGGCGGACGGGGAAGCTGCCCTTGCGCGACAGCACGCGCTTGGCGTTGTTGAACCCGCCCTCCTCGCCGATCCAGCCGATCCACTCGGCGACGGGTCCGTAATCGAGGATCACCGGCTGGACGAGCACGCCGGGCGGGGGCGGCTCGAGCACCGAGAGCATCGAGGTCTTGAAGGGGAGCAGCGACTGGCCGTCGGTGGTGGTGCCTTCGGGGAAGACGGTGACCGACCAGTTGTCGACCAGCGCCTCCTTGAGCGCATTGATCTGCTCGGCGACGCCCATGCGGTGCTCGCGCTTGACGAAGACCGTGCGGTTGAGGCTCGCGAGCCAGCCGACCACCGGCGCGCTCGCCAACTCGGCCTTGGCGACGAAGGCGGTGCCGCTGGCCCCCGCGAGCGCGAGGATGTCGATCCAGGAGATGTGGTTGGCAACGAAGAACACGTCGCGCTTCAGGTAGGTGCCGACCACCTCGACCCGCGCCCCGCACACCCTTGCGGCATAGCGCAGGAACAGCATCGGGAAGGGCGAGCCATAGGCGAACAGCCGGTAGAGATAATGGAGCGGCACGAAGACGAGGATCAGCCCGATCAGCCCCAGCGCACGGGCGATGATCCGTACCCAGCCGATCGCGGAAATCGGCGTCGTCTCGCCCCGCGCGGCGGCAAGCCGCAGCGTCCAGGCTTCGGCGTCCGCGCGGTCAGTCATTGCGCGACAGGCGCACGCCGTAGAGCTCCATCCGGTGATCGACCAGCCGGTAGCCCAGACGTTCGGCGATCTGGCGCTGCAGCGCCTCGACCTCGGGATCGACGAACTCCACCACCTTGCCCGTTTCGACATCGATCAGGTGATCGTGATGCGCCTCGGGGACGGGTTCGTAGCGCGAGCGGCCGTCGCCGAAATCATGGCGATCGAGGATACCCGCCTCCTCGAACAGGCGCACGGTGCGATAGACCGTGGCGATCGAGATGCGCGGATCGATCGCGGCGGCGCGGCTGTGGAGCAGTTCGACGTCGGGATGATCCTCGCTTTCCGACAGCACGCGGGCGATCACCCGGCGCTGTTCGGTGATGCGCAGCCCCTTCTCCGCGCAGAGCTGTTCGAGATCGATCTTCTGGGTCAAGCAATGCTCCATCGCCGCGGGCGCCGCCTCCGGTCGAAGGAGGTGCCCCGAAAGAGGACAGCCCCATCCCTACAGGGACGGGGCTGCTTGCTCAAGCTGACATCCCGCTGTCTCAACAACGGTTCGCGCCAGCGGGGATCAGGCGGTCTTCTTGGCGCGGCGCGGACGCGGTGCCGGGGTGCCGGGCTTGCGGCCGAGCCCGATCTTCTTGGCGAGGTCGCGGCGCTTTTCGGCATAGTTGGGCGCGACCATCGGGTAATCCGCGGGCAGGCCCCAGCGCGCCCGGTATTCTTCGGGGCTCATGTTGTAATTGGTGCGAAGATAGCGCTTGAGCATCTTCAGTTTCTTGCCGTCTTCGAGGCAGACGATGTAATCCGGCTTGACCGAATTGCGCACTGCCACCGCCGGCTGGGGCTTGGGCTCTTCGACGACCACGGTTTCGCCAAGATTGGCGAGCGCAGCATAGACGTTCGTGATCAGCGCGGGCACATCGGTGACCGCAACATCATTGTTGCTGACATGCGCTGCGACAATGTCGCTGGTCAGGGTGATGAGCGTTTCTTTCAGATCGATTTCCGGATTGGCCATGAGTCCCTCCTCAGCCATTTTTTTCTTGCGACACGGGGCGGGGCATGGCGGAGTGCGATAATCTTTGCAACTGGGTTGCTTTGCTTAACGCGTAGTTTTCGACAAATTGCCGAGGATTAGATTGAACGACCAAAAGTAATCGCGTCGATCCGCTCGCCGTTGGCCATGCGATAATAGTTGCGGCGCTCGCCGATCGGTTCGAAGCCGAACTTGCTGTAGAGGTGGATCGCCGGGTTGCCGCGGCGCATTTCGAGGAAGATGCGGGTGACGCCGCGCGCCCGGGCGGCGGCGAAGAGGTGCTCGATGAGCATCGCGCCCACGCCGCGCCGCCGCGCTGCGGGGATGACGGCGATGAGCAGCAGCTCCTCCTCGTCGAGCACGTGGCGGGTGAGGACGAAGCCGGCGGGGGCAGGCGGCGCTGCGGCATCATCGGCGATCGGCTGGCCCTGCGCATCGACGACCAGCGCATGGGTGCTCGGCAAGGCAAGCGCATCGCTCACCTGCCGACGGTTCCAGGCCTCGCCATAGGCCGGGTCGAAGGCCGCCTCCATCACCGCCATGATCCGGTCGAGGAAAGCGGGGCAGATGCTCATGCCGGCAGCCGCTCCGCCATCGGCGTGGCATCGGGGCCGCGACCGTAGATCGGCGCCAGCGCGGGGGTGAGGAGCATCGGCGGGAGCAAGGCGACGGCGGCGGCATCGGGAAGCAGGTCGAGCGCGGCGTCCCCGCTGGCCAGCACCCTCGCGCGGTTGCCCGCGACCAGCCCGCGATGCCCGCGTGCCTGCGCCGCCTCCGGGGAAAGCGAAGCCGCCTCGCCCAGCGGCAAGCCGTCGCCTCCGAAATCCTGCACGCACAGTTCGCCATGCCCGCCGTTCATGCACACCGTCAAAGCGACGCCCGGATGGTGCGATCCCGCCTGCGCCGCGACCAGCGCGAGCGTGGGATAGCCGAGCACCTCCGCCCCCCAGGCAAAGCCGAGTGCGCGCGCCGTGGCAAGGCCGATCCGCACGCCGGTGAAGCTGCCCGGGCCGAGGCTGACGAGGATGCGCTGCGCGTGCCCCTTGTCCGGCAGCGCGGCAATCATCGGCACCAGCGCCTCGGCATGGCCGCGCCCGATGACGCGGTGATCGTGCGCCAGCAGCGTCTCGCCCGCGAACAGGGCGACAGAGCACGCCTCGGAGGCGGTTTCGATGGCAAGCACCCGCATTGTGAGGCGCGATGCCTCAGCCCGCACGCCCGCGCAAGCGCGAGATGCGCCTCAGGCGATGCGGTTGAAGGTCGCGAATTCGGGGCGCGGGGAGCGCGCGAAGATGCTGGCGGGATCGCCATAGCCGAACGAGCAGATGAAATTGGCGCGGTGGCGCGGCTCGTCGGCGAAGAAGGCGGCGTTGACCGCGGCCGGATCAAACCCCGACATCGGCCCGCAATCGAGCCCCAACGCGCGCGCGGCGAGCATCAGGTAGGCGCCCTGCAGCGAGGAATTGCGGAAGGCGCTCTCTTCGCGGAAGGCTTCGTTGGCGGTGAACCAGCTGCGCGCATCGGTATGCGGAAACAGCCAGGGCAGCTCGTCGTGAAAGTCGATGTCGTAACCGATCACGGCGGTGACCGGGGCAGCGAGCACCTTGGCCTTGTTGCCTTCCATCACGCAGGCAGCGAGCTGCGCCTTGGCTTCGGGCGACTTGACCCACACCACCCGCACCGGCTGCATGTTGGCCGAGGTCGGCGCCATCTTGGCAAGGTCCCAGATCGCGTGAAGCTGTTCCTCGGTAACCTCGCGGTCCAGCCAGCCGTTGTAGCTGCGCGCCTCGGTGAAGAGCTGCGCCAGGGCCTCGGACGAAAGGGCGTGGTCGTGGAACTGGACAGTCATGCCGCGCGCACCTCGGTGACTTCGGGGACATAGTGCTTGAGCAGCCCCTCGATGCCGTGCTTCAGCGTCGCAGTGCTCGACGGGCAGCCCGAGCACGAGCCTTGCAGCGTCAGGTAGACCACCCCGTCGCGGAAACCGCGATAGGCGATGTCGCCGCCGTCGCCCGCCACCGCGGGGCGCACCCGGGTTTCGAGCAATTCGTTGATTGCGGCGATGATCTCGGCATCCTCGGGACGCTCCTCGACCACCGCGTCGTCCTCTGGCGGGACGGCGATGCCGGCGGCGCTGCCGGGCGCGAACAGCGGGGCCTCGGCAACGAAATGATCGAGCAGGATCGCGATCACCTGCGGCTTCAACGCGCTCCAATCGGCGCCCGGGGCGGCGGTGACGCTGACGAAATCCCCGCCGAAGAACACGTTCACCACCTCGCCGGTGTCGAAAATGGCCTGCGCGAGCGGGCTCGCCTCGGCGCTTTCCGGCGTGGCGAATTCGCGGGTGCCCGCGGGCATCACCGCCTGCCCGGGCAGGAACTTGAGCGCGGCGGGGTTCGGCGTGGTTTCGGTCTCGATGAACATGGCCTTCATCTAGGGGCGGCGGACGCCCGCGGCAAGGGCGCCGGGTGTGCGCAAGCATTCACTATCGCTTCACACTTTGCCGCCCTATATGCGCGCTATGACATTGCTGACCGGTGCGGCCCGCACACTCGCTCTCCTTCTTGCTCCCCTTGCGCTGCTCCAGCCGGCCCTAGCCCAGCAGGCCCAGCGCCACGATGGTCCCGCCGCCGCGCCCGCGCCCGTCCCCGCACCCAAGGCGCTTCAGACCAATGGCGAAGTGCCGTGGCTCTATCGCGGCTCGGACGTGCCGGTCGATGATCAGTGGCTGTTCGGCGAGATGAAGAACGGGCTGCGCTACGCGGTGCGGCGCAACGGCGTGCCGCCGCGGCAGGTTTCGATCCGGGTGCGGATCGATGCGGGCTCGCTCTACGAGACCGACAGCGAGCAGGGCTACGCGCACCTTCTCGAACACCTGCTGTTCCGCGAGAGCAAGTATCTCGGCCAGGCCGAAGCGATTTCCGCCTGGCAGCGGCTTGGCGCGACCTTCGGCAGCGATGCCAATGCCGAGACCACGCCGACCCACACCGCCTTCAAGCTCGACATTCCGAACATCGACCAGGCCAAGCTGTCCGAGAGCTTCAAGCTGCTTTCGGGGATGATCCGCGAGCCGGTGCTGAACGACGCCAACGTCGCCGCCGAACGCCCGATCGTGCTCGCCGAAAAGCGCGAGCGCGGCGGGGCGGGGCAGCGCACCTCGGATCTCACCCGCCAGACCTTCTTTGCCGGCCAGCGGCTCGCCACCCGCAATCCGATCGGCACCGAAGCGACCCTCGGCGCAGCGCGCGGCAAGGCGGTCAAGGCGTTCTACGATCGCTGGTATCGCCCGGAGAACACCACCATCATCGTGGCCGGTGATGCCGATCCGATGGTGCTGGCGGGGCTCGTCGAACAGTGGTTCGGCGACTGGAAAGGCACCGGCAAGCCCGGCGTCGCGCCCGCCTTCGGCGATCCGGTCGCGCCTGCCGGGGCGGTGGTGCCGGCCGGGGTCGGCGCACCGCTCGGGGAAACCGCGGTCGCGGTCGAGCCCGATCTGCCGCGCAGCCTCACCTATGCGGTGATGCGGCCATGGCGCAAGGTCGACGACACCATCGCCTACAACGAGGGCCTGCTGACCGATGCGGTGGCGCAGGCGATCATCAACCGCCGGCTCGAAAGCCGCGCGCGCGGGGGCGGCAGCTTCCTTTATGCGCAGGTGCAGCAAGACGATGTCTCGCGCTCGGCCGATGCGACTTTCGTGACTTTCGCTCCGCTCAGCGCGGACTGGCAGGCCGCGCTCGCCGATGTGCGCAGCGTCATCGCCGATGCACTCACCAATCCCCCGACGCAGGAGGAGATCGACCGCGAAGTCGCCGAGTTCGACGTGGTCTTCGCCAACGAGGTCGAGCAGGAAAGCGTGCAGTCGGGATCGGATCTCGCCAACAACCTCGTCAACGCGGTCGACATCCGCGAGACGGTCGCCGCGCCCGACGTGGTGCTCGGCGTGTTCCGCGGGTTGAAGCCCAAGCTCACCCCCGAGCTCGTGCGCGAGCGCACCCGCGCGCTGTTCGAGGGAACGGTGACCCGGTCGGTCTATGTCACGCCCGCTGCGGGGGAGGCCGATGTGCCCGCGCTGCGCATGGCCTTGGCGAGCGAAGCCAAGGTCGATGGCACCGCGCGCCTTGCCGCGCAGACCATTGCCTTTGCCGATCTGCCGCCGGTCGGCGCGCCCGGCACCATCGCCCAGCAGAAGCCCTTGGGCGTGCTCGAAATCCAGCAGGTCGATTTCGCCAACGGGGTGAGGGCGCTGGTGTGGGCCAATGATGCAGAGCCCGGCCGGGTGACGGTGCGGGTGCGCTTCGGCGCGGGCTACCGGGCCTTCGACGCCAGCAACGCCGTTTACGCCGGGCTTGGCGAGGCGGCGCTGGTCGGTTCCGGGATCGGCGAGCTCGGCCAGAACGAGATCGACCGGCTGGCGACGGGCCGCAAGCTCGGCTTCGACTTCGCGATCGACGATGCGGTGTTCACGCTGACTGCGCAGACCCGCTCCGAGGATGTGAAGGATCAGCTCTACCTGTTTGCCGCCAAGCTCGGGATGCCGCGCTGGGACAAGGACCCGGTGCTGCGCGCGCGCGCCGCGGCCGAGCTTGCCTACAACACCTATGCGACCAGCCCCGGCGGGATCCTCAACCGCGATCTCGAATATCTCGTCACCGGCGGCGATGCGCGCTTTGCCACGCCCGATCCCGCCGCGCTCAAGGCTGCAAGCCCCGAGGGCTTCCGGGCCGTGTGGGAGCCGCTCCTCAAGCAGGGCCCGATCGAGGTGCTGGTGTTCGGCGAATTCGATCAGGCCGCAGTGATCGAGCAGCTGCGGGCGACCTTCGGCGCGCTGCCCTCGCGCAGCCCCATTCCCGCTGAGATCGCTTCGCGCGTGCCGCCCTTCGCCGCGACGCAGGGCAAGCCCGCGGTGGTCACGCACCGCGGCGATGCCAATCAGGCGGCGGCGGTGGTGGCGTGGGAAAGCGGCGGGGGCGTCGCGAGCTTGCGCGAAAGCCGCCAGCTCGAAATCCTCACCCAGCTGTTCAACAACCGGCTGATGGAGGCGCTGCGCGAACGCGCCGGGGCAAGCTATTCGCCACAGGTCTTTTCCAACTGGCCCTCGGATCTTCCCAGCGGCGGGCGCATCACCGCACTCGCCCAGCTCGAACCCGAATTCGTGCCGGTGTTCTTTGCCGAAGCCGACAAGATCGCCAAGGATCTGGCCGCCAACCCGCCCTCGGCCGACGAGCTTGCCCGGGTGACCGAGCCGCTCGGCCAGCTGATCCGGCGCGCGTCGACCGGCAACCAGTTCTGGCTCTACAACCTCGAAGGCGCGACGCAGGATCCGCAGCGCGTGGTGTTGCTGCGCACGCTGCTGGCCGACTATTCGCAGACCAGCCCGCAGGTGATGCAGTTCCTCGCCGACCGCTACCTCGCCAAGGGCGCGCCGTTCCGGCTGGCGATCATCCCCGAAGGGCAGACCCTCGCCGAGGCGCCGCCCGCGACCGGAGCCGGCGGGAACGCTGCGCGAGAGGCGGTCGGCGGACGCTGATCGGGCCTAACGCTCACTCTGGCCGGGAAATAAAGTTGTTCCGCGGCCCATAGTGGCTTTACAATTCGTGCCGCGCTCCTGTAGCGGGCGCCCCCGCGCGGCAGCCCCGCGCCGTTGACAGGAAAGATTTGCGACCGTGCCCGAAACCTGGACCCCGGAGAGCTGGAAGGCCCACGAAGCGCGCCACCTGCCGCATTACGAGGATGCGGCCGAACTCGCCGAGGCGGAGACCACGCTGTCCTCCTATCCCCCGCTGGTGTTCGCGGGCGAAGCGCGCGCGCTCAAGGCCGATCTGGCGCAGGTCGCGGGCGGCCACGGCTTCCTTTTGCAAGGCGGCGACTGCGCCGAGAGCTTCGCCGAATTCCACCCCAACAACATCCGCGACACCTTCCGCGTGCTGCTGCAGATGGCGGTCGTCATGACCTTCGCCAGCAAGCGTCCGGTGGTGAAAGTGGGGCGCATGGCGGGCCAGTTCGCCAAGCCGCGCTCCTCGCCGACCGAGACGATCGGCGATGTGACGCTCCCGAGCTACCTCGGCGACAACATCAACGGGATCGAGTTCGACCCCGTCAGCCGCCGCAACGATCCGCAGCGCATGGTGCGCGCCTATTCGCAGGCGGCCGCCACGCTCAACCTGCTGCGCGCCTTTGCCGGCGGGGGCTATGCCAATCTCAGGCAGGTTCATCAGTGGACGCTCGACTTCATGGGCCGCACGCCCTGGACCGAGAAGTTCGCGCAAATGGCCGACCGCATCGGTGAGGCGCTCGACTTCATGGAGGCCTGCGGGATTGATCCCGAAACCGTGCCGCAATTGAAGGGCACCAGCTTCTACACCAGCCACGAGGCGCTGCTGCTGCCCTACGAGCAGGCGATGACCCGGCGGGATTCGCTCACGGGGGACTGGTATGCGACCAGCGCACACATGCTGTGGATCGGCGATCGCACCCGCTTTGCCGGCTCGGCCCATGTCGAGTTCGCGCGCGGGATCGGCAATCCGCTGGGCATGAAGTGCGGGCCCAGCCTCGAGCCCGACGCGCTGCTGCGCCTGCTCGACGACCTCAATCCGCAGCGCGAGGCGGGCCGGATCACGCTCATCAGCCGCTTTGGCCACGACAAGGTCGAAGAGGGCCTGCCCAAGCTGGTGCGTGCGGTGCTGCGCGAAGGGCATCCGGTGGTGTGGAGCTGCGACCCGATGCACGGCAACGTCGTCAAATCCGACTCCGGCTTCAAGACCCGCCCCTTCGACCGAATCCTGCGCGAGGTGAAGGGCTTCTTCGCGGTGCACCGCGCGGAAGGTTCGCACCCCGGCGGCATCCATATCGAGATGACCGGGCAGGACGTCACCGAATGTGTCGGCGGCGCGGTGGCGATCACCGAGGAGCGCCTCGGCGACCGTTACCACACCCACTGCGACCCGCGGCTCAATGCCGAACAATCGCTCGAACTCGCCTTTCTGGTGGCCGAGATGCTCAACGAGGCGGCCGGCACGCGCGAGGACGAGGCGAGCCCGCGCGCGGCGTGATTCTTCCCCGGCAAATCTGATCCTTGTGATGATTTTCCGATAGCGTCGCGTCCATCTTGCGTCTTTGCTGTGTCACGGCGAGCGGGCATACTCCCCCTTGCTGGCGCAGACTTGGACGGGAGGCGCGCTTGGGCAGGATCGAACGATACGAGGCCGTGCCGGGCAGCGCCTCCGCGCCGCTGGGCGAGAGCTTTCGCGCCACCCGCGCCTTGAGCGAGGCGCTGGTCGCGCCGCTCAGCGATGCCGACGCCAGCTTGCAGTCGATGGAGGATGCCAGCCCCGCCAAGTGGCACCTCGCGCACACCACGTGGTTCTGGGAAACCTTCCTGCTGCGCGATTTCGCGCCCGGTTATCGCGGCGTGCGCGCGGGCTGGCCGTTCCTGTTCAACTCCTATTACGAAGCCGAGGGCGCGCGCATCGCGCGCGGCGCGCGCGGGATGCTCTCGCGCCCCACGCTGGCCGAGGTGCTCGACTGGCGCGGCGAGGTCACCGCGGCGATGCAGCCGCTCGTGGATGATCCGGCGCTCGGCGACCTGATCGCGCTCGGCATCGCGCACGAGCAGCAGCACATCGAACTGCTGCTGACCGACATCAAGCACGCCCTGTTCCAGAACCCGCTCGGCCCGGCGATGTGGGAGGGCGTGCAGGCGCCGGCCGCCACGCCCAGCGAACCGCTTGGCTGGCACAGCCACCCGGGCGGCATCGCCTTGATCGGCCATGCGGGCGAGGGCTTCGCCTTCGACAATGAGGGCCCGCGCCACCGCGTCCTGCTCGAACCCTTCGCTCTGGCTGATCGGCTGGTGACGAATGGCGAATGGGACGCCTTCATCGCCGATGGCGGCTACCGCGATCCCCGCCTGTGGCTCGCCGACGGCTGGGCCTGGGTGCAGCGCGAAGGCATCACTGCGCCGCTCTACTGGCGCGACGACCAGCATTTCACCCATCAGGGCTGGCAGCCGCGCGATCCGCAGGCCCCGGTCACCCACATTGCGCATTTCGAGGCCGACGCCTTCGCCACCTGGGCCGGCGCGCGGCTGCCGACCGAGTTCGAATGGGAAGCGGTCGCGCGCGGACAGGATGGGGCCTCGCCGCTCCCGGCGCATGATCCGGCGGGCGGCGTCCAGCTCTACTGCGCGGGCCCGGTGCTGCCGATGGGCTCGCCCGGACTGTTCGGCGATTGCTGGCAGTTCACCCGCTCGGCCTATCTGCCCTATCCCGGCTTTCGCCCCGCCGCGGGCGCGGTCGGCGAATACAACGGCAAGTTCATGAGCGGCCAGGTGGTGCTGCGCGGCGCCTCCTGCGCGACCGTGCGCGGTCACTCCCGGCCGTCGTACCGCAACTTCTTCTACCCCCACCAGCGCTGGCAGTTCACCGGCCTGCGGCTTGCCAAGGACGCGTGAGATGAATTTTGCCAAGGGTCTGAAACTGGTCGAGCGCGATGCGGGCGGCGTTGCTCCGGCGTTTCGCGCCGACGTTCTGGCGGGTCTTGCCGAACCGCAGAAAGCGATCCCGGCGCGCTGGTTCTACGACGATGCCGGATCGCAGCTGTTCGAGGATATCACCCAGCTCCCCGAATACTACCCGACCCGCGCCGAAACCGCGATTCTCGCAGAGCGCGCGGGAGAACTTGCCGATCTGATCGGGCCGGGGCGCGCGGTGGTGGAGTTCGGCTCGGGCTCCTCGGTCAAGACCCCGCTGTTGCTGAGCGCGATCGCGCCGTCGGCCTATGTCCCGCTCGATATCGCGGGAGATTTCCTGCGTGCCTCCGCTGCGACGCTCGCGGCGAAGTTTCCGGACCTGCCGGTCTGGCCGGTCGAGGCCGATTTCATGCGCCGGGTCGAGCTGCCGGCCGAGGCCGCCGGGCTGCCCAAGCTCGGTTTCTTCCCCGGCTCGACGATCGGCAACATGATCGCGCGCACCGCGACCGACCTCCTTCGCACCATGCGCGTGACCTTGGGTGAGGGCGCGCTGCTGCTGATCGGGATGGATCTGGTAAAGGACGAGGAGGTGCTGCTTGCCGCCTATGACGATGCCGCAGGGGTGACGGCGCGGTTCAACCTCAACCTGCTCGAACGGATCAACCGCGAGCTCGGGGGCGACATTCCGGTCGATGCCTTCGACCATGCGGCGCGCTGGAACGATCCCTTCGCGCGGATCGAGATGCATCTCGTCGCGCGCGATGACATCGCCTTCACCGTCAGCGGGCGGCGCTTCGCGATGAGGGCGGGCGAGAGCATTCACACCGAGAACAGCCACAAATTCACCAAGCGCTCGGGCCAGATGCTGCTGGCCGCGGGCGGTTGGGAACCGCGCGCACGCTGGACCGATGCGGCGGGGCAATTCTCGCTGCTGCTGGCGGAAGCCTGCGCGCCGCGCTCCGCGCCCTGAAACCGCCGCCACGCCCGTGCGTTGCTGCGGGATGGACGGAAACACTGATATCCTCATCATCGGCGGCGGCATGGCCGGTCTCGCCGCCGCGCGCACGCTGGCCGATACCGGCGCGCGGGTCACCGTGCTCGACAAGGGGCGCGGCCCCGGCGGGCGGATGGCGGCGCGCAGAGCCGAGATTGCCGGACAACCGGTGAGCTTCGACCACGGCGCGCAATACTTCACCGCGCGCGATGCGGCGTTTCGCGCGGTGGTCGAGACATGGGAAGCGGCCGGTGCGGCTGCGCGCTGGCCGGCAGCCGGCGAGCAGGCCTGGGTCGGCACACCCGGCATGAACGCGCCGATCCGCGCGCTCGCCGAGGGGCTGGACGTGCGCTGGGGCGCAAGGGCCGAACGGCTGAGCCGTGCGGGGAGTCGCTGGCAGGTCGCGGCGGAAGGCGAGGTCTTCACCGCCGATACCCTGCTCGTCGCCGTCCCTGCCGAGCAGGCCGCCGTGCTGCTGGCAGATGTCGCGCCCGATCTTGCTGCGGTGGCAGCAAGCGTCGTCTCGGCGCCGTGCTGGGCGGTGATGGCGGCATTCCCGGCGCGCCTGCTGCTGCCCGACACCTTTCGCTCCGAAAGCGGCCCCATCAGCTGGGCGGCGCGCAATTCGGCCAAGCCGGGGCGGGCGGGGGGCGAGACCTGGGTGATCCACGCCTCGCCCACGCGCAGCCGGGCCTTGATCGACCTGCCCAAGGAAGCCGCGGCCGAGGCATTGCTGGCGGATTTCTTCGCCGCGACCGGCGCCGTCCCCGCCGCGCCGCTGCATCTGGACGCCCACCGCTGGCTCTATGCCCAACCGGCCGCGCTCGCGGGCGCGCCGGCGCGTTTCGATGCGGAGCGCAGGATCGGGATCGCGGGCGACTATCTCCACAGTCCGCGGGTGGAGGGCGCTTGGCTCTCGGGCCGGGCGCTCGCCCAAGCGGTGTGTCAGGCGCGGGTTGCCAGCACGTCGTAGTGATGTCCGCGCCCGAAGGTGCGGAAGGTGGCGAAGCCTGCGCTACGCAGCAGGTGCTCGATCTCGCCCGCGTTCGCCCAGCGCTCGTCGACCTCGTAGAAGATCGCTGCGACCCGCGCGAAGGCGGCGGTCTTGGCGAGTTCGGCGATGACCTCGGCCTCGAGGCCCTCGACATCGATCTTGACGAACATCGGGTGCTCCCCGGCGAGCAGCGGATCGACCAGCGGGGCGTCGATGGTGCGGATCGTCACTTCGCCCCCCGCGCTGCCCTCGCGTCCGGCGAGGCTCGCGGTGCCGGTATGCCCCGCCGCGACCCGGATCGTCACCTCGCCCGCTCTTGCAGCAATCGCCTCGCGGTGGAGCGCGGTCCGCTCCGCCCCGCCGTTGAGCGCGACATTGGCGGCAAGCAGCGCATGGGTCGCGGGCACCGGCTCGAAGGCGATGACCTTGCGGCAGTTCGGGTTCTGCGCCGCGATCAAGCTGTAGAGGCCCTGATTGGCACCGATGTCGACGAACACGAAATCCCCGTGCCGGCTGCGCAGCAGGTCGGCCAGATCGCGGCCATAGGTGCCGAACACGCAGTAACGGAAGGTCTTGTCCTGCCAGTTCGGGGTCATCAGCACCCCATAGGCCGATCGCACCGGGGCGTTGCCGCCGCGTGCCGCCATCATCGGCGCGAGCGCTGCGGCGCGCAGCTTGCGGGCGGTCTTGAGCACGCCGTAGCGCCAGAAATCCTTGAGGCTAGCCATGGCTGCCGCTTCCTTTGAGAAAATCCGCGATCGCTGCCGCCGCCCGCTCGGCCGAGGGCACATCGCTGATCGAGAAGGTCGCATCGCGCAGCGTCTGCTGCACCGGTGCATAGTGGGCGTGCGACGCGACCGCCGCATCGAGCGCATCGAGCAACCCGGTGGCGCTCTCCACCACCGGCCCGGCGCGCCAGTGGAGGTAATTGGGATCGTCCCGCCAATCGACCCCATGGCTGTTGAGGAACAGGCAGGGGCGGGGGGTGCGCAGGAATTCGTAGACCTGGCTGCTGACATCGCCGAGGTAGATGTCGGCGCGGTTGGTGTAGCTCATGTCGCTGCTCGCCGGGCTCGCGGGGTCGAGATGGATGCGCGGCGCGGCAGCAAACTCGGGGCCGGGCGGCGTGACCCGCGCGAGGCTCGGCGGGTCGATGGTGACGACCCATTTCCGGGCGAACAGCATCACGTGCGGGGCGAAGATCAGGTTATAGCGATCCTGCTCCCGGAACGCTGCGAGCACCGCCGCGCCGTCGCGGAACCAGCTCGACAGCTTGGGCGAAGGGTGGGGATTGTAGAGCACCACCGGGCGGGGCGGCGCGGGGAAGCGATCGGCGAAGCGATTGTCGGCGCACAGATCGAACTTGGGATAGCCGACCAGCGCGATCTGCTCCGGGCGCAATCCGGCTTCCGCGATCAGCCGGTCGCGGATCTTGGGGCCGGAGACTAGCACGAGATCGAACCCGGCACTCGCGCGGTTGAAGCCGATCGCCCGGTCGCCTGCGCCGTGGCGGGTGTGGATCAGCTTGAGGTTCTCAAGGCCGTAGCGCGTCTTGAGGAGCAGCGAGGTCTTCTCCGCCACCACCAGCGCATCGAACCCTGCAAAGAAATCGATATTGTCGCGGTAGAGCAGCAGCTTGCTCGCGGGCACGGCAGCATCGAGCAGGCCCGCCAGCAACCGTGAACCGGCGCGTTTCAGGCCGAGCTGCACCAGCTGCGTGCGCCCCAGCAAGGCCGGGTCGGCCTGCCGTTCGATCTCGGTGCGGATCGGCTCGCGGGCATAGGCAAGCACCACCTCATGCGTGCCCCGCGCGGCAAGCGCGAGCGCGATCGGCAGGCTGTGCGCGAGCTGGTGGGTCTGGTCGTGGTTGAACAGGAAGCAGACGCGCGTCATCCGCCGCGCTCCGGTGCTTCTGCCAGCAGCCGCTCGGCGAGCGCATGGTCCTCGGGCTTGTCGACATCCACCCCCATCCGCCCGTCGGAAAGGAGCACGGGCGCTGCGCTGGCGCCAAGCTTGCGCCCCGCCGCTGCCAGCGCCTGGTGAAGCGTCAGCCGCCGCAACAGCATCTGCACCAGCAGCACCGGCCCGAAATGCGCGGCGAGGCGCAGCACCGACTTGCGGTCCTGCTCGACCCGCTCCCAGAAGCGCAGCGCGTTGGCGGCGGCTGGGCCGGTCAGCGCAAACAGGTTGGCACCGGTGAAGGCACCGTCGCGAAAGGTCAGCCAGGTGCGGCGGTTGGGGCCGACTGCGGCTTCGAGCCGGGTGCGCTCGACCATCGCGACGCCAACGTCGCTGCCGCCCGCCGCGCCGAGGAATTCGGCGATGGTCTCCGGGGTCAGCATCACGTTGTCGGCGGTGGTGACCAGCACGGGAAGCCCGATGGCCGGGTCCGCGATCGCCGCGCGCACCGAGCCGCTGATGGTTCTGCCCGAAACGCGCGCCACGATCCGGGGATCGGCGGCGATATCGCCCAGCGCAGAGTCGGCGAGAAGAGCGGGCGCGTCCTGCGCGAGCACGATGATGCGCGCGATGCCGTCCGCTGCGGCGAGCGCGCGCAGCACGCGGCCCAGCATGGGTTCGCCCGCGACCGGGATCAGCGCTTTGGCTGCCCGTCCGAAATGCGCGGCGAGCCGATCCACGCCCGGGCGCTGCCCCGCCAGCACCAGCGCGGTCCAGCCGGTGGAAGCATCGTTCATGGGGCGGGGGCTACCTCGAAAGCGGGGGAACGGGGGCGCGAAGCCGGCGCGCCCCTCTTCCCATGCGTCACCCGATTGTCAAGGAACCGGCGGGCAGCCAGCCCTCAGGCGCGCACGATCCCGGTGAGTGCTGCGAGCCTGCGTTCGGGAAACAGCCGCGCCATCGCCAGCTTGGGGTCGAGCCGCAAGTGCTCGGCGACGGCGCCAGCGAGCACCGCTTCGAGCGCGATGGTCGGTGCCAGGTCGCGCCCTTCGTGGAGCGCGCTGTCGGCAAGGCCCGGCCAGTCGGCCAGCACCCGCCCGCCGCGCACGCCGCCGCCCATGATCAGCGCGGCCGCAGCGGTTCCGTGATCGGTGCCGCCGGTGCCGTTGAGCTTCGCGGTGCGGCCGAACTCGGTGGCCACCACCACCAGCGTGTCGGCCCAGGCCGGGCCCATCGCGCTGCGATAGGCGCCGAGGAGCGCGTCGAGTTGGCCTGCGGCGCGGGCGAAGGCACCGCGCTGGTTGGCGTGAGTGTCCCAGCCATTGAGCTCGATCATCCCGATCCGCGCGCCCTCGGCCCCGCGCATCAGCGAGGCGGCAAGCTCGCCCGCCGCGCGCGCATCGCGCAGGTTCCTGAGGCCATCATCGGCCGCCATCGCCCGGGTCTCGAGCGCGCGCGCCCACAGCGGGCCAAGCTCGGCATCGGCCGAATAGAGCTGGCTCACCCGCGCAAGCAGATCCTCGCTCGCATCGGGCAGCGCGGAAGGGGCGTAGTTCGACACCGGCGCGCTTCCGCGCAGCGCCAGCGGCACCGAGGGCGCGATCGCGAGCGCACGCAGCGGGACGGGGGCGCGCTCGTTCATCAGCCCGGCGAGCCGGTTGAGCCATCCGTCCTTGGTGCCGTAAGGCACTGTGCCGCCGGTCTCGAGAAGGTTCTGCCCATCGAAATGCGACCGCTCGCGGTATTGGGTCGCAGCGGCATGGACGAACAGCGCTTCGCCTGCCGCGCTTGTCTTGGCGATTTCGACAAGCGCGGGGTGGAGCGCGAAGAAGCTGCCGATGCGCGGCGCGCTGGCATAATCGGGCAGCATCTGCGGGCGCAGCGCGGCAAAGCCGGGGTCGCCGACGGGGGCAAGCATCGCCATCCCGTCGGCCGCGCCGCGCAGCAGCACGAATAGCAGGTTGCGGCTGCCCGCGCCTTGCGCGAAGGCGAGACGCGGCATGGCCAGCGTGCCGAGGCCCAGCGCGAGCGATCCGGCAAGCAGCGAGCGGCGGTCGAGGTGCGTGCACATGGGCCTTATCTCCGCATCATTTCGGGCGAGACGAGCAGCAGCGCGAGCGCCTGCTGGCCGCTCTCGGCGCGGGTGAGTTGGGTGCGGGTCGCCTGCCCGAGCGCACCCGGAAACGCCGCCTCGGCGCGCGCAACGACATCATCCAGCGGCGCGTTACGGGCGATCCGCTCGGCGATCTCGACCCGTTTGACGAGAGCATCGGGCCCGGCCCAGCTGGCGGCGAGATCGTCATAGCCGGCGGGCGAGGGCGCGCGCCAGGGCAGCTGGCCAAGCTCTGCCAGCGCCCCTGCGAGGCGGCGCGGCTCGACCTCGGAGTTGCCGGTCAGGCGCAGCACGGCGATCAGCCATTCGAACGGCGTGCGGAACTTGACCGGGGCCGGCGTCCAGACCTCGGGCGCCTCGATCAGCGTGCGGGTGAGGCTGGCGAGATCGCCGCCAGAGCGCAGGAAATCGGCCTCGAGCCGCGCGACCAGCGCGGGCGGCGGGGTGTCGCCGGCGAAATGGCGCGCGAGCTTGGTGGCGATGTGCCGCGCAGTGGCGGGGTGCGCGGCGAGATCGTCGAGAATGGCGAGCGCCTGGTCCGCGCCGCCTTCCCGATAGACCGCTCCAAGCACCTGCCGCGCGCCAGGCTCGTGCGCGAACGCGACGAAGGCCGCGCCGCTCGGCTGCGCCTCGGCGAAGCGGCCGACGCGGCCGATGCCGGGGATGGTCCAGCCCGTCAGCGCGCGCGCCAATTCGGTGACATCGGCCTGACTATAACCGCCGTCGACCCCGAGCGTGTGCAGCTCGAGCACTTCGCGCGCGAGGTTCTCGTTGAGCCCGCGGGGCCGCTGCGGATCATCCCCGCCGCGCCGTGCGAACCGCTGCGAGGCGATGGCATTGGGCCCGATCGACTGGAACTGGTCGAGATAGAGCAGCATCGCCGGGTGCAGCACCGCTGCCTTGAGCATGTCCGAGAACCGGCCCAGCACGTGCGGGCGGATCGCGGTGAATTCGTGCGGGCCGACTTCGAACTGGGTGCCGAGCTTGCCGGCCGAAACGCTGAAGTGGTTCGCCCAGAAATGCACCAGCCGCTCCATCATCGGCGTATCGCTGGCAACCGCGCAGTTGACGCGCACCGCAACGTCGCCGACCAGCATCTGGCCCGCTTCCCGGAACTTCTCGCGATATTCGGGCGGCAAGCCGGCCAGCGCGGCCTCGCGCGGATTGCCGGGCTCCATCGCCATGCCGCCCGCCATCGGAGCGGCCGGTTCGGGCGTCATCGCGGCGACCTCGCGGGTCTCGCGGCGCAGGGTGCGCAGCAGCTCGATCATCTCGGCGGTCTTGGCACGGGTGTTGGTGCGCGCCGCGATCGGAGCGGGCGAAGCGACAAAGCGCTCCATCTGATCGAGCAGATAGCGGCGCGGATGGGCGGGCGGCGTCTGCCGCGGGCCGATGCCGTAGCCGAAGCGGCTCAATGCGATGCTGGCCGCGCTCATGGCCGGGTCTCGCGGAAAGGCAACTGACGCATGGCTGTCCTCGGAGTGGCGAAGGGGTCACTGGCGGCGCGACCTTGGTCGCTCCATTGCTCTGATCAACGCGCGCTGGCCGCCAACCCTTCGCGCACAATTCACGGCGTGACGATGTCGAAGCCCTGCGGCATCGGATCGAGCGCGTCGATGAGCGCCTGGAGCGCGGCGGCATCGCCTTCGATCTGAAGCCCCGCGCTCTGCATCGCGCTTACCGGCTGCTTCAGGAACAGCAGCCCCAGCAGCAGGGCGCGCGGGCCCCGCACGGTCACGTCGGCCGCGGACGGGGCAGCGCCGACGCGTCCGATCAGCACCTGCCCGTTGGCCTCAAGTCCCGCGCTTTCCTTGCGGTCGGTCAGTTCGATTGCGACGGTCAGCCGACGCGCCCCGAACCGTTCGGGAGCGAACCGGGTTGCAGCGGAATCGAGCAGTTCCTGCGTCGCCAGCGCGGCGATGAGATCGGTGCTCTGCGTGCTGCTGGCCGGCGCGCGGCCGCGGGTGAGATCGCTTGCGGCGGCGAGGAACTGGTTGCGCCAGATCGCACTCTCGGCCTGGTAGCCTTGCTGGGCGTAGCTCTCCGCCAGCAGCGCCTTGGCCGCGGCATTGTCGGGCGCTGCGAACACCAGCGACTGGAGCAGGTCCGAGGCCCAGCGATAATCGCCTGCCGCCATCGCGTTGCGGGCGAGCGCCAGCGTCCGCTCCGCCCCGCCGAGCGCGTCGACCAGCCTGGTCGCGCGTTCCACCGGGGGATAGGGATGCAGGTTGGCCGGGACGGCATCGTACCAGCCGAGATAGAACTGGTAGATCGCCTTGGCGTTGTGGCTGATCGTGCCATAGTAACCGCGCGTCGCCCATTCGCCCGCCAGCCCCGGTGGCGGCGCGGCCTCGAGTGCCTCGGCGATCTCGGCCATGGTCTCGCCGCGGTTCATGCGCCGCACCGTCTGATCGTGAAGCCAGCGGTAGTTGTCGCGCTGTGCGGTGAGCCAAGCGGTCGCCTCTGTGCGGCCGAACACCGGCCAGCAATGGCTCGAGATCACCGCATCGCTGCGCGGTGCATAGCGCGTCGCCGCCTCGTCGAGGTAATGCGCCCAGGCGCGCGCGTCGCGCACCTTGGCGCCGCGCGGGGTGAGGATGTTGTGCAGGGAGCAGGTCGCGATCTCGGCGGCGAGGAAGGTTTTGGCAGGCGCGATGAAGACGTTGAACTCGGCGGGCGCTTCGGTGCCCGAGACGATCTGGAACTCGAGCGACACCCCGTCGACCAGCCGCGTCTCGCCGGTCGCGGCAATGGTGTCGGTGGGCGCGATCAGCGAGAGCGTTCCGGCGGAAAGCCCCATGCCGATCCCGCTCCCCATCTGCTCGGTCGCGCCGGGGACCAGCCCGGTGCCGAACTGATAGGCCGCCCGGCGCACCATCGCGCCCCCGGCCATCACGTTTTCCGAGGTTGCCTCGGCCATGAACCCGGCCGGCGCGATGATGGGGACGCGCCCCGCCGTGACGTCGCGCGGATCGACCACCCCGCGCGCGCCGCCGAAATGATCGCCGTGGCTGTGGCTGTAGATCACCGCGCTCACCGGACGGGGGCCCAGCGTTTCGTTGACCAGTGCGAGCGCCGCCCGCGCGGTCTCGACGCTGGTGAGCGGGTCGATGATGATCCACCCGCTTGCGCCCCGGACGATCGTCATGTTCGAAACGTCGAAGCCGCGCACCTGCCACACCCCTTCGGCGACGGCGAACAGCCCGTGGTGCTTGAGGTGCGTCATGTGCCGCCACAGGCTTGGATTGACGGTCTCGGGAGCGGGGCCGGTGACGAAGTCGTAGGCGGCAAGGTTCCAGACCGGCTTGCCGGCGGCATTGGCGATCACCGGATCGGCGCGGGTGGCGAGGAAGCCACGGGTCGAGAACGCGGCGTCGCGGGTGCCCTCGTCGGGAAGTGCGGCGGCAGTGGCGGCCTGCGCGGCGCGGGTCGCCTCGCTCGCGGCGGGCGGCGCGGGGCTGTCCTGTGCACTGGCGGCGGCGGCCCCGATGAGCGCGAGCGCTGCGCCTGCGCGAAAAGCGGCGAATGTCATGATCCAGTCTCTCCCTGTCCCTTGCGCCCTGATGCCCCTGCCCGGGCCCGGTTTCAAGCGGGGGATGTGGTGCATTTGGTGCAGACCGGATGCGGCATTGAACCATCCATATTCTGGAAGAATTCGGAAGAAAGTTTGAATTTTTCCGATCATCCCGGACGGGATAGGGGAGCGCCTCCTGATAGCTTCAACACGGAATCGCCCCTTGGACCACACTCGCCCGGCCAGCCGGACTGCCTGCAAGACAGAGGCACACGGCGGGTTGCGGCTGGTCGCTGCGCGGCCGGCGATTGCGCTTCCGCCCGGCGGCGCGCCCGAGGCGTGGCGCACCGGGCTTGCGCAGCTGCTCGGCTGGATCGGCCTTGCTTCTGACGCGGTTGCCGCATCGGGCATGGCCCCGCTGTTCGCGCCGTGGCACGGCCATGCGTCCGGCGCATTGCACGATGCGGCGCCGCCCGGAACACACTTTGCCGCCAGCTATTGTCTCGATCACCCCCGCGGCGCCGCCGTCCTGCACCGCGGGATCGATCTGACGGTGATCTCGCCGCATCCCGCCGTGCAGGATTTTCCCGAGGCACGCGCGACGATGATCCGCGCTGCCCGGGCCGAGGGGCGCGAGCGGATCGCGATCATTGCTCGCAATCACGCGCAAGCCGCGCGGCTTGCCGGGGTTGATCTTCTCACCCTCGAACAGGCTCTCCCGCGGCTGTCGCGCGCCCCGGCGCAATGGGACGCGATCATTGTGCCCATCGATCAGCGCGAGCCGGTGATGTCGTCCCTGCGCGCGGCAAGCGGTGTAACCCGGCCATGGCCGCTGCTGTGGCGTGGGCGCGACGGGGTATTGCGCGCGGTCACCACCGAGGTTGCCGCCGCTGCCCCATCCGAGGGCGAAGCCGTGCTGCCGCTCGAAGCGCAGGGGTTGGTTCTCGCGCTCGCGCTAGCACTGCACCACGCCGGCAGCTTCCACGCGGCACGCCGGCTCCACGACGGCTGGGCGCGGCTGCGCGACAGCGGTGTGACAACTCCCGGTCGCGGCGCAAGGCTGCCCTATGTCACCGCGGTCACCGATCCCGCCTTCATTACGCTGCTGTGCGCCGATGCTGCTGTCAGTCGCCGCCCGGTGACGGACTGGCGGGCGCTTTCCGGTGCGCAAAATGCAAAGGCCGGGAGCCAATGTGCCGGTTTGCGCATTGTCGTATCGAACTCTTGAAGAACCTGCGCCAGAAAGGTCGCCACCATGCCGAGCCGGACAATCGTCGCCAATGAACTGGCGCATGTGCTGCGGCAGATTTCGCACCCGGATCGCATCCGGCTGCTGCTGAAGCTCCAGTCCGGCGACCAGACCGTCAACGAGTTGGGCGAGATCCTCCAGATCTCCCCGACCCGTGTCTCGCAGCATCTTGCGGTGCTGCGCGCCATCGCGCTGGTGGAGACCGAGACCCATGGCCAGAAGCGGGTTTACCGGCTCGCTCAGCCGGGGCTTGCCGACTGGCTGATCGACGGGATCGACTTCGTGGCGCACCGCTTCAGCCGTGCCAGCGCGAGCGATGTCGAGAACGCCAAGCAGCTGTGGCGCGCCGAGGCGGCCGAACCGCTGGTCTGACCGGAGCGCCGCTGCGCCGTGTCAGCAGGCGTGGCGCACCTGAAGCGAGGCGGCGAGGTCGGCGGCGTAATGCGCTGCGACCGAGCGCCATTCCTGCCGCGCCTCGTCATAGGCGGAGACCTCGCCGCTCTTGATGTCATAGACCCAGCCGTGCAGCTGCACCGCCTTCTGCGCCAGCGCCACCGCAACCGTGGGGTGAGTCTTCAAATGCTGCAATTGCAGGATCACGTTCTGCTCGAGCAGCATCCGCATCCGCGCTTCGGCATCGAGCCCCGCGCCCAGCGTCTCGACGATATCGACCGCACCTTGCGCATAGCCGAGCCATTCGCGCACGTGCGGCAGGTTGCCGAGCCCTTCGGGGTCCATCGCGCCCTTCATCGCGCCGCATTCGGTATGCCCGCAGATCACGATATGCGGCACGTGCAGCGCGCCGATAGCGAATTCGATGGAGGCCGTCATGCCGCCGGTCTGGCGGGTGTGCGGGGGCACGATGTTGCCGGCGTTGCGGCAGATGAACAGCTCGCCCGGATCGGTCTGGGTGATCATCGCCGTCTCGATGCGGCTGTCCGAGCAGGTGATGAACAGCGCCTCGGGGCTCTGGCCGGTGCTGAGCCGTTCGAACAGCTCGCGCTTCTCGGGGAACACCTCGCGCTGGAACTTGATCACGCCTTCGGCAAATCGGGCCATGCTGCGGGGGGATCCTTCCGGAAGGGCGGGCTCGGTGTCTGCCGTCAGTGCAAAAACATGCAGATATGCAATCTCGAAGGTATGGCAGCAGGCCGCCGCCGTCAAGCAAGGGCGCGGGTGGCGCACCGGCCCCTCCCGTCACAATCGAGCGGGTGACAAGGGCTGCGATGTGTGGTGTCAGGAGCGGCACCGAGGCCGATTGCGAGGACACACAGACAGATGAATTTCGAGCTTGCCCACGAACACGCCATGCTCAAGGACCTCGTCGCCAATTTCGTGCGCGACGCCTTGCTGCCGCGCGAGGCCACCGTGATCGCGCGCGAGAACCTGGGGCAAGGCACCTATCTCACCCCCGAGGAGACTGCCGAGGTCGATGCGGTCAGCCGCGAGCTTGGCCTGTGGGGGCTCGATGCGCCCGAAGAGGTCGGCGGCATGAACCTGCCGATGGTGGCGATGGTCGGGGTGAGCGAGGAGCTCGGCAAGACCGTGGTGCCCTACTACCTCCCGCCCGACAGCCCGAACCTCAGGATGCTGATGGTCGCCGCCGACGAGCGCCAGCGCGCGGCCTATCTCGAACCCTATGTGCGCGGCGAAACCATCAGCGCGATCGGCATTTCCGAGCCCGGCGCAGGCGCGGACCCGCAGGGCATGCGCACCACCGCCGTGCAGGATGGCGACGACTGGATCATCAACGGTCGCAAAATCTGGATCACCAAGGGCGCCGAGGCGGACTTCACAATCCTGATGGCGGTGACCGACAAGAACCCCGGCGGCAGGAACGGCATGTCGGCCTTTCTGGTCGACCGCGACACCCCCGGCTTCAACGTCACCCGCAAGATCCCGATGATCGATGGCACCGCGACCTACGAGATCGCGCTCGAGGATTGCCGCGTGCCGGGCTGGAAGCTGCTGGGCAAGCGTGGCCAGGGCTTTGCGCCGATGCAGGTGCGATTGGGCACGCGGCGGATCGAGATGGCCTCATGGTCGATCGGCATGGCGCAGCGCGCGCTCGACATGATGATCGACTACGCCCCGCAGCGCAGCACGTTCGGCAAGCCGCTCGCCGCGCGCCAGACGGTGCAGAACTGGATCAGCGACGCCGCGACCAAGATCCACGCGATGCGGCTGATGACCTATGACTGCGCGTGGAAGATCGACGAGGGGCGCGACACCCGTTCGGAGATCTCGATGATCAAGAGCTTCTGCACCGAGAGCGCCTACGAGATCGTCGACCACGCGATGCAGCTGTTCGGCGGCATGGGCATGACCCGCGAACTGCCGCTCTACCTCATGTCGAACAAGCTGCGCACCATGCGCATCTATGACGGGCCGAGCGAGATCCACAACTGGGTGGTCGCGCGCGGCCTGCTGGGAACGAGCGAGTAGGGCGCAAGGCGAAGGGGCAGGGCGGCAAAAAGAAATCGGGCGGGAAGGGGTGACCTTCCCGCCCGTTTCTTTGGTGCGACCCGCGCTCAGAACTTGGCGGTTGCGCCGAGGAAGAAGCTGCGCCCGATCCCCGAGACCGGATAGGCCGAGCTCGACAGATAAGGTTCCTCATCGGTGAGGTTGTTGATCCCGCCGTAGAAGGTGACTTCGTCGGTGGCATCGAAGGTGAAGGCGATGTTGTGCAGCCAGAACTCGGGCGCGAAGCCGGCGGGTCCGAACTCGGTGTCGATCCGCTCGATCTCGATCGCCGAGGCGGCCGCGGTCGAATCGATGTACTGGAGGTTGTAGTTGAGCGTCAGCGCGCCGCGGTTCCAGCTGAACGAGCCGAAGCCCGTCCACTCCGGCGCGCCGAGCTCGCGCAGTCCCGGGTTGACGAAGTCGGTGCGCACCGGATCGAAGAAGCGATCAAGCTTTTCTGTCCAGTTGCCGGTGACCGAGAGATCGAAGTTGTTCTTGCCGAGGCTGAATCCGTATTTCGCCTGGAAATCGACCCCGCTGGTTTCGAGCCGCGCGAAGTTGATCTGGGTCTGACGCAGGAAGTTGAACCCGAGGAACTGCGGCGAGGCCGCGTTGCGGTTGCGGGTGAACAGCGAGCAGAACTCGTTCGGGAAGGTCGGCAGGTCATAGCAGGTGTTGACGATGTTCTGCGCCGTCACCGCCTGGATCGCGTCGGTGATCCGGATCGAGTAATAGTCACCCGACACCGAGAACCCGGGGAGGAAACGCGGCTGAATGACCGCGCCCGCGCTCCACGTGGTCGCCTTTTCCTCCTTGAGGTTGGGGTTGCCGCCCGAGGTGCCCGAGAAGCGCCCGGTCAGCGGGTCTTCATACCCTGCCGGAATGCCGTCGGCGCGGCAGTTGGCAAGGCGGATCTGCGCCGAGGGATCATTCGCCGCGATCAGGCGGTTGATGTTCGACTGGTTGCACGGGTCGTTCGGCCGGAAGGTTGCGCCCTGCTGCGGATCGAACAGTTCCGAGATGTTCGGTGCACGCACCGCCTTGGCATAGCTGCCGCGGAACCGGATGTCCGGGATCGGCGCCCATACCCCGTTGACGTTCCAGGTGAAGTTGCCGCCGACGGTCGAATAGTCGGCATAGCGCCCGGCCGCGCCGATGCTCAACTCGTCGAAGAACGGCGTGTCGGCGAGCAGCGGGATGCTGAGTTCGCCGAACACTTCCTTGACGTCGAACGATCCGCCCGCGTTGAACTGGCGGGTGGTGGGGTCGAAGATCAGCCGCTGGTTGGGCGAGACGTTGCCGATGAAGCTGCCCGCCGGGCCCGCGGGCGAGCCTTCGGGCAGGAGGCCGAGGATCAGGTCGTCGAACTTGGAGCTCGATTGCTCCTTGCGGTATTCGGCGCCGACGAGGAAGCCGATCGCGCCGCCCGGCAGGTTGAAGAAGCCGCCGGTGTCACCGGTGAGCAGCCCGGTGGCGACGGTCTGCTGGAGCCGGAAACGGTTGGTGGTGGGCGTGGTGATCCAGTCGGCAGCCGCCAGGCTCACCGAATTGACTCCGCGGAACAGGTTGACCGGGACGCAGCCGCTGTTGGCGCCGGGGCGGAAGCTGAAGAAGCCCGGGGCAATGAACGGGAAGCTTTCCGAGCCCGGGTGCGGGGCGGCGGCGGGGTTGAGGGTCGAACGGCAGGTCGGTCCGTTCGGGCCCTGCACCACGTCGATCGCGGCGAACAGGCGGTCGTAGAGCACCGAGTTCTGCGAGGTGTTGACGTTGTCGGTGCGGCCGTAATTGCCGACGATCTGGTAGTTGAGGTGCGGGGTGATCTCGCCCTCGAGCCCGCCGACGATGCGGTAAGTGTCGCGCTTCGCAGTCGCGATACCGTCGCCCAGATCGAGGAAGTCGCGGCTGATGCGAAGGCCGTCATCGGTGCGGGTGGCTGTGCCAGCGCCCGATGCTTGCGCTTCGGCGCGGATCGCAGCCGGGATGAAGGGGTTGTCCGGGAAGATTTGCAGCGTGTCGTAGAAGGTGTTGTAATTGTTGCGGCTGACCGTGTTGTTTCGGGTGTATTTGGCATCGACCCACACCCGCGCCGCGCTCGAGAATTCCCAGCTCGTGCGCAGGTTCGCGTAGATGCGCTCCGATCCGGGGATCAGCGAAGTCTGGTTGGTGCGTTCGACCGCGCCGTCGCCGCCGAACTGGTTCGAAGTGGTCGAGATCACCCCGTCGCGGAACACCTGGAGGTTGCCGCTGGCATCGGTGATGTAGCACCCGCCGCCCCCGAAGGCGACGCGCCCGATCCAGCTCTCGTTACAGTCAGGCGTGCCGTTGCCGTTGATGTCGGTGGCAAAGCGCGCGAAGTCGGCGCGGTAGATGAGGCCGGCGTTGGACGAGATCGCGAAGCGCGGGTCCTTGCCGATCACGAAGGCCGGCGAATTGGCCGCGCGCGCAATCAGCGCCTGTTCCGCCGCGGTGAGGGTCACGCCCGGGAAGAAGGTCGCGGCTTCGGCGGCGGTCGGGATCAGCGGCCCGACCGGGAAGCGCGAGGCCGAAGGACCGGGGCCGCCGATGCGGAAGCGCGCGGCGAAGTTGGGTGTGGTGCTGGCGTTGATGTCGCCGGCCTGGAACCGGCGCAGCGGGTTGGCATAGGTGGTCGAGTTGTTGCCGCGTCCGTTGTCACGGGTGAACTCGCGGTCGCCGAACAGGATCTCGTTGTCCTTGGTGTAGCCGGCCGCAAAGGTGATGTTACCGCGCCCGCCGCCGAAGTTCTTGCCGTAAAGCCCTTCGATCCTCGCGGTGCGGCCGTCGCCCTTCGACGAGATGCCCATCTGTCCGTCGAGCTGGATGCCTTCATAATCCTTCTTGAGCACGTAGTTGACGACGCCGGTGACCGCGTCCGCGCCGTAGACCGCCGAGGCACCGCCGGTCAGCACTTCGACCCGCTCGATGAGGCCTGACGGAATGGTCGAGACGTCGACGGTCTGCGTGCCGGCCACGCCCGAGACGTGGCGCCAGCCGTCAACCAGCACCAGCGTGCGGTTCGCGCCCAATTGCCGCAGGTTGAGCGTCGCCTGACCGACGCCGCCCGCACCGCGCTCGAGCGAATCGGCGACCGTGCCCGAGGAGATCAGCGCCGGGATCTGGCGCAGCGCGGCGGTCACGTCGGTGGCGCCGAATGCGCGGAAGTCCTCGGCATCGAGAACGCTGATCGGCACCGGTGCGGCCTCGTTCGGATCGCGCGCGATGCGCGAGCCGGTGACGACGATCTGCGCGTCCTTGGCGGCGGGCTCCTCCTCGGCTGCGACGCTGTCCTGCGCGCTCGCTGCGGCGGGAACGAGCCCGACCATGAGCAGAGAAGCGGCAAGTGCCGGAAGCGATGCCGATTGGAGTGAGAGCTTCGAAATGCGCATAAGGTTTCCTCGCGTCAGTTGATGCTGGGCAGGTCGCGTGTCGCCGCGGGGCGAACACCGAACCGTGCCATGATCGCCAGTCACATCATCGCCCCGGAGAACAGCTCCCGGTGTGATGTGTCCTGTGCGGTCCATCCTGCGCGAGGTCGCGTGGCCGAGCCTTATGTGCCCTGTGCCCCTGAGCCCCGTTTCGATTTGGCGCGAGCCCCCGATCGGCTCCGCAACACTTTTATTACGCGATTACCAATCTGTGATAAGTCCCGATTTCGCAGGTGCAGCGCAGTGGTTATTTTTGTTCAGTGGGTGTGTCCTGAGAGCAACATTCCTGCGCCGCGGATGTGGATGACTGTCGGTGCCAGCGAAATGCCGCTTCGCCTGATCACCTGCGCTCTGCTAGCAGACTGATCATGAGCGAGTGGATTGCGGTGGCGCGCGCCAGCCTTGGCGCGGCGCGGAACTATGCCGAAGCCGTGCGCGCGTGCGTGGCCGGGATCGTCGCGCCCGATGGGGAGATCAATCCCGGCCTGCTGGCGCGCGAGCAGCACCGGGTGCACGGGCTGGCCTGGATCGCCGCGAGCCTCGCGGCGCTCGAAGCGATGCTCGACTGGTCGGTACGCGCCAACAGCACCGGACGGTTTGGCGGGCCCGAGGAACTGGCGCTGCGGATCGGTTTCGGTGAATATTGCGCCCAGATCGCCGCCGGCCTGCCGATGAGTGCGAACGAGATCGTCCGCCCTGCCGCGTTCGGCACCGAGGCCGCTGCGCGCGCCTTCGCGGCTCACCCGGCGACCGCGCGCCTGCTTGCCGAGGGCAACACCGCCGAAACCCGCGCCGCCTTCGCCGCGCTGCTCGCCGAGGGAGCGCGCCCCTGCGATGCGCTCGGCGACGAGGCGCTCGACCTGATCCGTGACCAGTTGCGCGCCTTCACCGCCGCGGCGATTACCCCGCATGCGCATCGCTGGCACCTCGCGGACGCGCTGATCCCCGAGGATGTCATCGCGGCAATGGCCGCGCTCGGGGTGTTCGGCGTGTGCATCCCGGCCGAGCACGGCGGGCTGGGCCTCGGCAAGCTGGCGATGGCGGTGGTCTCGGAGGAACTGTCGCGCGGGTGGATCTGCGCCGGCAGCCTCGGCACCCGCTCGGAGATCGCCGGCGAATTGATCGCCGAAAACGGCACCCCCGCGCAGAAGGCGCATTGGCTCCCCCGGATCGCCGACGGATCCTGCCTGCCCACCGCGGTGTTCACCGAGCCCGATACCGGGTCGGACCTTGCCGCGGTGCGCACCCGCGCCGAGCGGCAGGCGGACGGAATCTGGCGGGTGACGGGGGCCAAGACCTGGATCACCCATGCCGCGCGCGCCGATCTCATGACCATGCTGGTGCGCACCGATGCGGCCGCGCCGGGCTATGCCGGGCTCTCGATGCTGCTCGCCGAAAAGACCCGCGGCAGCGATGCGGCGGCGTTTCCCGATCCGGGCATCGAAGGGAGCGAGATCGCGGTGCTCGGATACCGCGGGATGAAGGAATATGCGCTCGGGCTCGATGGCTTTGCGGTTCGCGCGGACGGCCTGCTGGGAGGGCGCGAGGGGCAGGGCTTCAAGCAGCTGATGCGCACCTTCGAGGGCGCGCGCATCCAGACCGCCGCGCGCGCGGTCGGCGTGGCGTGGAATGCCTTCGACCTCGCGCTCGATTATGCCGCGGGGCGCAAGCAGTTCGGCGCCGCCTTGGTCACTTTCCCGCGGGTCGCGGACAAGCTGTCGCTAATGGCGGCCGAGATCGTCATGGCACGCGAGCTGACTTATGCCGCCGCGCGCGCCAAGGACACCGGGCAACGCTGCGATATCGAGGCGGGGATGGCCAAGCTGCTCGCCGCGCGCGTCGCTTGGAGCGCGGCGGACAATGCGGTGCAGATCCATGGCGGCAATGGCTACGCGCTCGAATATCCGATCAGCCGGGTGCTGTGCGATGCCCGGATTCTCAACATCTTCGAAGGCGCAGCCGAGATTCAGGCGCAAGTCATCGGGCGCGGGCTGCTCTTGGGGCAGCGCACCGGGGCAGGACTGGCCGCCTAGATCATCCGCCGCAGCGCGCCCGATGCAGGCACGGTCGCGAGCGACACGCCCGCCATCGCCTGCCGCAGATCGACATGACGCGGACGCCCGGCGCGCAGGCGCAGCTGGCGCCCCACGCGTGCGATCAGGGTCGCCGGATCGAACGGCTTGCTGAGGAAGTCGTTTGCCCCGGCATAGATCGCCTGCACTTCGTCCTGCTCGCCGCTCATCGCGGTGAACATGATCACCGGCAGGTCGTAGAAGCTGTCCGACTGACGCAGCCGGCGCAGCAGGGTGGTGCCGGTCTCGCCGGGCATGGCGTGATCGAGCAGCAGGATGTCGGGTCGCTTGCGCTTGAGACAGGCCCAAGCCGCCTCGGCGCTGGTCACCCAGCCGCAGGCGTGACCGGCATCGATCAGCACTTCGCTCGCCAGTTCGGCGATCAGCTCGTCATCATCGGCAATCAGGATTCGCGCCATCGGGGAGGGGGCCTCGTTGGTTGCAAGGGTCGGACTTTGCTGCGTTAACCACGTGAGCCTTCCGGCGGGCCTGATGTATACCCTCGCATGATCCCCTATGCTCCGGCGAGGGCCTGTCTTGCCGCTGTCTCGGCGGGCTGCCACTGTCGCGCGCAATGACCAGCGATTCTCTTGTGGCGGCGCGCGATCTGGCCCGCTCCGGCCCCTTCTTCGTTACCGAAGGTATCCACAATCTGCGCGATTACGGCGGCTATGCGGTCGCGGGCGGGGGCCGCGTCAAGACCGGCACGCTGCTCCGCTCGGGCCAGCACATCGAGGCGACCGACGCCGATCTGGCGCTGATCGACGCGCTGGGCATCCGCACCGTGATCGATTTGCGCGGGATCAGCGAACGCACCGGCTTTCCCTGCCGGCGCCATGCCAACTTTGCCGCGCAAGTGATTGCCCATGATGGCGAAACCAGCAATTCGCCGCCGCACGAGGGCGGCGGCGGGCGCATCGAGATGACCGCCGCCAAGGCGCGCGAACGGATGCTGGCGGTCTATACGCGGATGCCGGTCAATCCCGCGATGATCGACATCTTCACCCGCTATTTCGCGGCGCTTGCCGAGAACGAGGGTGCCAGCCTTGTCCACTGCTTTGCCGGCAAGGACCGCACCGGCATCGCCGCCAGCCTGTTGCTCCACGCGCTCGGCGTTCACCGCGACGACATCGTGGCCGAGTTCCTGCTCACCAATGATGCGCCCACCCGCCATGTGCTCGAGCGCCAGTCGCTCCCGCGCATGGAGGCGGTTTACGGCACGATCGATCCCGAGGCGCTGCACAATCTGATGGGCGTGCTGCCCGAGTATATCGAGACCTACATCGCCGAAGTGACCCGCCTGTCCGGCTCGCTCGACGCCTATCTGGCGCAAAGTTTAGGTGTGGACGAGGCAAGAAAAGCGCGCCTTCGCGAGAAGCTGGTGGCGTGACAATCTCGCGCGCGCACCCCATATCGCGCGCCGGAAATCAACACGCCTGAGAACAACACGAGGCACCCATGGCCACCCACACCACCAAGATGCTGATCATCGGCTCCGGCCCGGCGGGCTATTCGGCAGCGATTTATGCGGCGCGCGCGATGCTGGAACCGATCGTGGTTCAGGGGCTCCAGCCGGGCGGGCAGCTCACCATCACCACCGATGTCGAGAACTATCCCGGGTTTCGCGACGTGGTGCAGGGCCCGTGGCTGATGGAGGAAATGCGCGCGCAGGCGGAGCATGTCGGCACGCGCATGATCTGGGACACGATCGTTTCGGTCGATCTGGAGCATGGCTCGCCCTTCCGCGCGATCGGCGACAGCGGGGATGAGTATATCGCCGATTGCCTCGTCATCGCGACGGGCGCGCAGGCCAAGTGGCTCGGCGTTCCCGGCGAGCAGGCGCTGGGCGGCAAGGGTGTTTCGGCCTGCGCGACCTGCGACGGCTTCTTCTACCGCGGCAAGAAGGTCGCGGTGATCGGCGGCGGCAACACCGCTGTCGAGGAAGCGCTCTATCTCACCAACCACTGCGCCGATGTCACCCTGATCCACCGCCGCGACAGCTTGCGCGCCGAGAAGATTCTGCAGGAACGGCTGTTCGCCCACCCCCGGATTAAGGTGCTGTGGAACAAGGCGGTCGACAGTTTCCAAGCGGGCGAGAACGGTCTGCTGCATCACCTCGCGCTGACCGACACGGTCACGGGCGAGGCTGCAACAATCGAGGTCGACGGGGCGTTCGTGGCGATCGGCCATGCGCCCGCGACCTCGCTGTTCGTGGGCAAGCTGCCGATGGACGAGGCGGGTTACCTCCTCACCGAGCCGGGCACGCCCAAGACCGCGATCCCCGGCGTGTTCGCGGCGGGCGATGTGACCGACCATGTCTATCGTCAGGCGGTGACTGCGGCGGGCATGGGCTGCATGGCCGCGCTCGACGGCGAACGCTACCTTGCTGCCCGCGCCCACGCGCAGCTCGAGGCCGAAGCCGCCGAATAAGCGGCTCGCGCGGTCAGAACACCGTGATCGCGGCGTGGAGGATCAGCGCGATCAGCGCGAGGCTCGACAGCGAATAGAGCGCGAAGCGGATCGCCACCCGGTTGATCGTCGCCTGCACCAGACTGTGGAGCACCCGCAAGGCGACATAGGCCCAGGCGATGACGGTGTTGAGCCCTTCGCCCTGCCCGAGAATCGCAAGCACGATCGCCACCGCGTAAAACAGCGTCGGCGCTTCGTGCAGGTGATTGTAGTTGTGCGCGGGCCATTGGGCCTCGGCAGGCAGCGCCGCCCCCAGCGTGGAGGTGTCGCGGGCGTCGTCGGGCTTGATCCCGGCCTTGGTCATGGCAGGCAGGCGGACGGCATACATCCAGCCCCACATCACCATGGTCCACGCCAGCAGCGCCACCACGGGTTGAAGGATATCGGCTCCGATCATCGTGAAAGCTCCTGTCAGGCCGGAAGGGCCGAGGGGTCGGCGAGCAGGGTCGCCGCGACCGCGCGCAGCGCGAGCGCCACCAGCACGAAGGTCGCGCTCATGAACAGGATGAAGCGCACCATCACCCGGTTGACCGTCGCCTGCCAGATCGAATGGACGATGCGCAGGCCGACATAGATCCAGGCGAGCGCCACGTCGATCGCGCCCGCACCCATGATCGCGAGGATCACCACGGTGGGGTAGAACACCGTCGGCTGCTCCATCAGGTGGGCATAGTTGTGCGCGGGCCAGTTGATCCGCCCCTCGACCCGGCCCTCGAGATCCTGCCCGCGTCCGCCGGGGGTCGCGCCCATGTCGATCCCCGCCTTCTTCATCGCCGGCAGGCGCACGCCCGCGAGCCAGAACAGCATGACCAGCGACCACACCACCAGCACGGCGGCGGGCGCGAGAATTTGCGCTTGCATCGAATGATCCCCTCGGACGGTGCCTCTCGCGCGTCTTCCTGCGAGAGCGGGGAAGGATTGTCAAATGCAACCCATCGGCGGCCCGGCACTGTGTTCAACCGGTCAACCTATGCCCGATTGCCGTGCCCATCCGCAGCACACTGCCGGGGGCGAGGCCCTCGCACCATTCGACCCGCCCGGGCTCGAACAGCAGCACCACGGTCGAGCCGAGGTGGAAGCGGCCCATTTCCGCGCCCGCGGCCAGTTCCGGCCCGGCGGTGCCGAAATCCTCGCGCAGCGGGGCGGGGGCGTGGGTGCGGTGGCGGCTCGGCCAGACGGTCTCGATCCCCGCGACGATCATCGCCCCCACCATCACGCTGGCAAACCGACCGTCCGCCCCGTCGAACAGGCAGGCGAGCCGTTCGTTGCGCGCGAACAGCCGGTCGACCCCGGCGGCGGTCGCGACGTTGACCGAATAGAGCGCGCCGGGGAGGTAGCGGGTCTCGGCCAGCCGCCCTTCCGCCGGCATGTGGACGCGGTGATAATCGCGCGGGGAGAGATAGATGGTGATGAACCGCCCGCCCTCGAACCGCGTCGCCTCCGCGTCGCTCACGCCGAGGATCTCGGTGACGCTGTAATCGCGCCCCTTGGCCTGGACGATCCGCCCGGCGGTGATCGGTCCAAGCTGGCTGACCGCGCCATCGGCGGGCGAGAGGATCAGGCTTTGCGCGTCGGCGAGCGGGCGCGCGCCCGGCTTCAATTCGCGCGTGAAGAAGTCGTTGAAGCTCGCAAAGTCCCCGATTCCCCGCGCCGCCTCGCTCATGTCGACGCCGTAGGCCGCGATGAAGCGTCGGATCAGCATATCGCGCAGCCAGGGGCGCCGGCTCGCCGCCAGCCGCCCGGCAAGCCGCGAGAGCGCGTGCTGGGGCAGGACATGCTGGAGCGCGATGAAGGCGGAAGGCATCGGAATAATCGCCTGAGGTTAGCAGCCTCGGCTGCCAGGACTGCCGCGCGCGGCAGCGCCGACACAAGCGTTGGGATCATGGCTGGGGCGGAAGGATCCCCAGCCAGAAATGGTCCATATAACTGAAGTAGCGTGTTTCTTGCAACCGTATCCGGCCAAAGCACCACAACAGGGTGCCACGGCAGGGTGCCACGGCAGGAGACCACGGCCATGTGCAGCATCCAGAACGTCACCCGCAAGCAGGGGACATATTACTTCCGCAGACTCATACGTTTAGGTCCCGATAAGCCTTTTCGGCTACGCTTCTCGCTCAAGACCACCAGCCGGAAGCGGGCCGCCCTGCTGGCCCCGGCCATGACCTTGATCTGTGAACGCCTCGCAATGAACATGGCCGCCAAGCTTTCGACCGATGGACTGACCGCAAGCCAGCGCGCGGAGATCTTCCGCCGCCAGATGCTGGTCGAACGCGACCGGCTCGAAGTGATGCACGCCCAGCTTCACATTCTCCCGCCGGAGGATCAGGAGGAAATCGAACAAGCCCTCTCGCTCCGTCTCGGTGCGAGCGAGCTGGCGGCAATGGACGGGGTCACCAAGGGCAAGGTCGAGGACTTCCTCGTCGCCCGCATCGACCCTGATGCCGATGATGAGCCGATCGTCGTCATGGCCTGGTCGGACCTTGCTGCCTCGATCGCGCAGGACGGCGCCGAGGAGGCCGCAATCGCCCGGCTTGCGGAGATCGGCGTGGAACAATCGGTCTTGCGCGAAGCGATGGCTCGCAAGGTGGTCAATCAGGCCCGCATCGAGGCGATCCAGGAGTTCCGGGCGGCGCTTGCCAATCCCGGTGCTGCTTATGCTCCGGTCCCTGTGGCGGGCTATGAACCGCAGGCGCAGCCCTCGGCATTCGCCGCCACGCCGCACGCACCGCCAGCACCGGCTGCTCCGATCATCGCGGGGCCCTGGGCAACCCTGACGCCCACGGAAGCGGTCGAGAAGTTCTTCGAGCACAACCCGCGCACGGGTGGCAAGGACGGCACGGCACGTCGTAAGAGCGGCGAGCCTTGGACAAACAAGACCCGGGAACAGTTCAAGCTACCGGCACTGCTGCTTGAGCAGATTATGCACGGCCAGCCGCTGGCAACCGTAACCCATGACCATCTCGTCCAGCTCAACAATTGCTTCGAGGCGCTGCATGGTCCCTCGTTCCGCAAATCGCCCAAGCACCGGGAAATGACGATCTGGGAAATCGTCGCCGAAACCGCGGAGCGCGTGCGGCAGGGTGAAAAGGTGATTGCCAAGGCCGCGAAGGGTAAAGACAAGAATGACCCCTTTGAACTGCCTCCTGGGGCGCTGACCAAGGATCAGCTCGGGCTCGGCCTCAGCACGACCAACCGCCATTGGGGCTTCCTGCGCCAGCTCACGACCTGGTTCGCAAAGCACCATCCGCTCAGTCCGCTGGACTACAGTGCATTCATCGAAGACGATGATCGCAATGCACGCGACCAACGCGACCCCTACACCGAAGAGCAGGGCCGGATGCTCTTCAGCCTTCCGCCCTGGACGGGATCCAAGTCCCTGGCCCGCCGAATGCAGCCGGGTGACCTCCTCGTCCACAGCGCGTGGTATTTTGTGCCTCTGATCGGCTGGTATACCGGCATGCGTCGCGAGGAAATCTGCGGGCTCTTGCTGGATGATATCGAGGTGGTCGATGGCCATTGGCAGTTCAACGTCCGGCCGACAGAAATCCGGCGCCTCAAGACGATTACCTCGGCCCGCAAACTGCCCTTCGCAAGCGAGCTGGTCCGCCTCGGGCTTCCGGACTACGTCGCGGCGCTGCGCGCGGCGGGGGAGACCATGCTGTTTCCCGAACTGGTCGCGGAGAGCGGGAAGGGCACCATGGGGGATGCGTATTACAAGAACATCTGGACGAAGATCGCGAAGGCGTTGCCGTTCTTGAAAACCGGACAGGCGACCCATTCCTTCCGCCATACAGTGATTGACAGTATGAAGGGGGAGGGCTTTTCGCCTGAAATCCGGGCTGATTTCGCTGGTCAGAAGCTCTCGACTGAGACCGAAGGCCGGTATTCCAAGGCGCACATGAAGCTGCTGCGAGAAGCCGCCAAGGCAATCCCCAACGTCACCGATCACCTTGAGCCAGTTCCGGTCACGCTGCTTCCCGCCCGCTTGCGCGCGCCGCGAAAGGCGAGAACATCCAAACAGTCAAAACCGTGAGGTGTATGGAGCAACGCTGGATCGCCTCGCCTACAGTAGGTTGCCGGCTCGAGCTGGATGTCTGCGGAGAATAATCATTCTATCTCCGCACACTCTGCGGAGATTGCTGCTGCTCGGCCATCACATCGTCGCCCCGGCTTTGGAGATGACGCCACATTGGCCGCCAGATGTCAGCGCAGCCGCACAAGGAAGGAGGTCACCAACTCGATATTCCAGCCTTCGGCGTGCAAACGTTACCGTGCTGCGAGCA